>Ga0074044_10000025_pt1 | contig 141161 bp, 118 predicted proteins | sample BogForMeECP23OM1_FD_94443 | JGI IMG/M metagenome (GOLD analysis project Ga0074044, IMG submission 94443) | Bog forest soil microbial communities from Calvert Island, British Columbia, Canada - Bog Forest MetaG ECP23OM1 | ecosystem: Environmental > Terrestrial > Soil > Wetlands ...
CGCGTCCGCCGCAAACGCCAGCGGCTCAGTTCAAACGACCCTATCGAAACTGCCCCGACCACACGACCGCGCACCCCCACACTTCTTCTTTCGGGGCAGTCCCGATAGGGCCCTAACGTTTGTTATGCCAAACCAGGAGAGCCGGATTTTCAAGGAAAATTGCGTGCGTGTAAACAAACGTAAAGCGGAGATTACTAATTTTGCACAGTCAGAGGGAGGCGGCTACGGGACTTCCTGTAGAGGTCGATTCTGTAGCGGTCGATTTTTTGCGCTCTGGACGACTATCGGTAGGTGGGTCCAGGTCTCACCCCCAAATTGATCTATTGCCAAAAATCTGCATTCTTCCCATACGGGATGACGGGTGAAGAGGGATCCACCCGAGCTATGGGTGCTTCATGATAGAAATCCAACCCGCTCGCGCTTTCGAATTGAGAATAATGGCTTAAACCGAGGCAATCTCCCGGCCACAAACCTATGCAGGACGGGCCGTTACGAGGAACAAGATTATTTTGCGTCCTGCGGGGGCGAAGGCGAATCTTTAGGGAAAGGCAAAACGTGGGGCGGCTTCGAGCGTCCAATCACTAACCGGCTGTGTTGTGGCTAATTTCAACGGAAACCAGCGTCACTGAATCAGTGTTTCAGGTTTAAAGACTTCCAGGGAAGAGGTCGGCTGTTTCGGTTTATGACAAACGAACTTCGAAAGCGTGTGTCGAAGAGCCTGATGGCCGCGGGTCTGGCAGCCAGCGCCATCACTATGGCATGTTCCACCAATGCGCAGAATCCGCAGGCTGCGGGTACTCCGCCGGGAATGCCGGTTAAGGTGCTTGAGGCTAAGGATGTCCCGGTCAGCGACGCCAGCGAATACGTGGCGACGATGCGCTCGCGCGATTCGGCGGTGATCATGCCGCAGGTCGAGGGGCAGGTTACGCAGATCCTGGTGCACTCCGGAGATCGGGTTCAGGCCGGCAGCGCGTTGATTGAGATTGATCCGCTGAAACAGCAGGCCACGGTCAAGAGCCAGGAGAGTGCGCGGGCGGCGCAACAGGCCAATTTGCTCCTGGCGAAACAACAGTACGAGCGCACCCAGGGCCTTGCTGCCGCGGGCGTGGTCAGCAAGCAGGATCTGGATCAGGCGAAGGCGACACTGGACGCGGCGCAGGCTCAGCTGGAATCGCTGGACGCGCAGGTGAACCAGGAGCAGGTGCAGCTTCACTACTACAAAGTGGTCGCGCCGCGCGCTGGGATCATAGGCGACATTCCGGTGCGCGTGGGCGATCGCGTGACCACGTCGACGCAGTTAATGACGCTCGACCAGCCAGGCAGCCTGGAAGTTTACGTGTATGTGCCCATCGAGCACTCGGCGAAGCTCCGCATGGATCTGCCGGTGCAGTTGCTGGACAGCAATGACAAGGTGGTCGCTGATTCGCGCATCAGCTTTATTTCTCCGCAGGTGGACAACACTACGCAGACGGTGCTGGTGAAGGCGCGCATCGCCAACGGCAACGACGCGCTGCGACAGTTGCAGTTCGTGCGGGCGCGTGTAATTTTCGGCACGCATCAGAATCCGGAGGTCCCGATTCTCGCCGTATCGAGGCTGGCGGGACAATACTTCGCCTTCGTCGCGGAGCCGCAGAACGGCGGCTCGTTCGTGGCCCGGCAGAAGCCGCTGACGATCGGGCAGACCGTGGGCAACGATTACGAGGTGCAGGGCGGCATCAAGCCCGGCGACAAGGTGATTATCTCCGGGACGCAGTTTCTGCTGGATGGAGTGCCGGTGATTCCGCACAGCTGACGGCCGGGTTCCGGCTTTCGGGCTTCGGGCTTCAGCTTTTCAGTTGCAGTTCTTCACGCAATCGATGGTTGTATCTGGCAATTTGCCGCATACGTGTTGTTCAGGAGTTGTTCAGCAACTGGCAGGGAATCGTCTCATTGGCAGGAATGTTACTGCGGGGTGTTTGAGCTGAAGCCCGAAGGCTGAAGCCCGAAGCCCGATTCATAAGCTGAAGCCCGGAGCCCGACTTTTCATGTTCGTTCAGTTCTTCATTCAACGTCCGGTCTTTGCCTCGGTTTGCGCTCTCCTGATTATTCTGGGAGGCGCGGCCGTCATTCCCACGCTGCCCATCGCGCAGTTTCCCAATCTCGCGCCGCCGCAAGTGGCCGTGACCAGCGTCTACATCGGAGCCAGCGCGCAGACCGTGGAGAGCGCGGTCACCATCCCCATCGAGCAGCAGGTCAACGGCGCGGAGGGCATGAAGTATATGACCTCCACCAGCGGGAACGACGGCACCAGCACGGTTACCGCGACCTTCGATCTGAACCGCGACCCTGACCTGGCTACGGTCGACATTCAGAATCGCGTCAATACCGCGCAAGGCAGGCTGCCTGCCGCCGTGAAAGCGGTGGGCATCACGACCGCGAAGACTTCGCAGAACTTCGTCTTCGGCGCGGCCGTATATGCCGACCAGCAAAAATACAACACGCTGTTCCTGAGCAACTACCTCGACGTGTATGTGCGGGATTCGTTAAAGCGCATTCCGGGCGTCGCGGATGTGATCATCTTCGGCGAGCGCAAATTCTCCATGCGGCTCTGGCTCGATCCCGTGCGGATGGCTGGGCGGCAACTGACTGCGACCGACGTGGTCAACGCGCTCTCGGAACAGAACGTGGAAATCGCGGCCGGCCAGGTGGGGCAGCAGCCCGCAGTTGCCGGGCAGCAATATCAGATCAGCGTGCGGGTGGTGGGACGGCTGAGCGAGACCGATCAGTTCGACAACATCATTCTCAAGACCAACTCTGACGGAACTTTGGTCCGACTGCGAGATGTGGGGCACGCCGAACTGGGCGCCGAGAGTTACGCCAACGATCTGCAGTTCAATGGGCAAGATGCGATCGGAGTCGGCGTGACCCAGCTTTCGACTGCGAACGCGCTCGACGTGGACCGCAAGGCGATCGCGGAGCTGGACCGGCTTTCGAAAAGCTTTCCTCCCGGAATGCACTACAAAGTCGCATTCGACACCACGGACGCGGTGGGCGAGTCGATCCGCGACGTGGTTTATACGGTCGGCTCCGCGATCCTGCTGGTCATCCTGGTGATCTTTATCTTCCTGGGCGACTGGAGGACGACGATGATTCACTTCATCGCCACTCCGGTCTCGCTGATCGGCACCTTCATTTTTGTGAAGTTGCTCGGCTTCTCCATCAACACGCTGACGTTGTTCGGCATCACGCTGGCCACCGGCCTGGTGGTCGACGACGCGATCGTCGTGATTGAAAACATTGAGCGCCACATCACGGAGGGCGAACACGACTCCCACAAAGCGGCGGCGGCAGCCACCGCGGAGATTACCAGCGCCGTCATCGCGACCTCACTGGTGCTCTGCGCCGTCTTTGTGCCGGTTGCGTTCTTCCCTGGGACGACGGGCATTCTGTTCCGCCAGTTCGCGCTGACCATCGCATTCTCAATCGCGATTTCCGCATTCAACGCGCTGACTTTGGCTCCGGTGCTGGCGGCGATTTTTCTGAGCGGCGGGCACCACAAAAAGTGGTGGATTCTGCAAAAGTTTGACGACGGCGTCTCCGCCGTTACCCGCGGGTACCGTGTCCTGCTACATCATGTGCTGAACTTCAGGCTGGCGATGGTGGTGTTGTTTTTCGCCGGACTGGGCGCAACTTATTTTGTGTTCACGCGGGTGCCGACGGGCTTTGTGCCGGACGAAGATCAGGGATATTTCATCATCGTGATCCAGGCGCCTTCGGGCGCATCGATGGAATACACCAAGGCCATCGGCAAGCAGGTTTCCGACATGCTGGCCGATGTGTCGGAGGCGGAGGGAACTTTCTCGATTGCCGGTTTCAGTTTCACCGGCGCGGCGTCGAACCAGGGAATCATTTTCGTCCCGCTGAAGCCCTATTCGCAGCGCAAAGGCGAAGCGCACACGGCGTCGGCGATCGTGAACCGGGTTCGTCCGCGGTTGTTTGGAGTTTCGGGAGCGATTGTGTTTGCGACGCTGCCTCCCCCGATTCAGGGATTGGGACAATACGGTGGCTTCCAGTTCGTGGTGCAGGACCAGACGAATCACACGCTCGAAGAACTCGCTGCGACCGCGGGCGGACTGATGCAGCAGGCGAGCCAGCGCAAAGATCTGGTCCGCCTGTTCACTGCGTTTACCGCGAATGATCCGCAGTACCTGATTACGATCGATCGCGAAAAGGCGAAGAGCCTGCACGTGCCGCTGTCGCAGATCACCGACGCGCTGGGCGTGTATATGGGCTCGGCCTATGTGAATGACTTCGATTTCAACAATCGCTCGTATCGCGTGTACGTACAGGCCGACAAGCAGTTCCGCGCGGCGGCGAAAGATATCAACGGTTTTTATGTTCGTTCCGACGGCGGGGCGATGGTGCCGCTCGACAATCTGGTCAGCATTACGCAAACCACTACGCCTCAGGTCATCAGCCACTACAACCTGTTCCGCTCGGCGGAAATCGACGGCTCGCCGGCTCCGGGATACAGTTCCGGCCAGGCGATCGCAGCCATGGAAGAACTCGCCAAAAAAATGCCGCAGGGATTTTCTTATAGCTGGACGGGGCTGTCACTCGAGGAACTGGCCGCGGGCGGGACTTCTCTGATTCTGTTTGGCCTGGGCACCCTGGTCGTTTATTTAACGCTCTCGGCGCAGTATGAAAGTTTCGTGCTGCCCTTCATCGTGCTGCTGGCGGTGCCGATGGCGCTGCTGGGAGCGCTCGGGGCGCAGTGGATACGCGGGCTGCAGAACGACGTCTACTGCCAGGTCGGACTGGTCATGCTGGTAGGGTTGTCGAGCAAGAACGCGATTCTGATCGTGGAATTTGCCGAGCAGTTGCGCGAGCGCGGCGTGCCGCTGATTGAATCCGCGGTGCAATCGGCGGCGATTCGTCTGCGGCCGATTCTGATGACTTCGCTGGCCTTCATCCTGGGCGTAGTTCCGCTGGTCTTCGCCACCGGCGCCGGAGAAAACGGCCGGCACTCGGTGGGCACAACCGTGTTCGGCGGAATGATCATGTCGACGGTATTGAATCTGTTTTTCATTCCCGTGTTGTATCTGATCATTGAAGGCTGGCGCGAACATGGCAAAGCGCCCGCGAAAGCTGTCGCCGAATAGAATCGAGCGGTCCCGCTTCTCGATCCATCCTTCTTCAGGTGTTTCTTTTCTGTTCGTGCCGCACCCGACTCCAACCGCGCCGCTGTCACGGAGTTTGGGGTCGTCGCTAATTGTCGGAACGATTGAGCCGCGCGAATTAGAGTTGTATCGTGTCCTGGGCCGCGCCTGTCGACGCAGATGCTGCTTTCAGTTTTCGCCGCGCTTCGCGCCGGCGCATCTTTGCCATCCACTCTCGGGAATACATGGTGCCGCGGCATTTGGGTGATCCGCAGTGGCAGGGAGCGGGGTCGTCGTCGTCGTAGAGGTTGTAATCCCACACCAGTTCTTCGCCGGCGGCAATGTCGCGCAGGGTAAAGATCCAGACGCGGCCCTTGATCTCGTCGACCTCGCAGTTGGGATCGCAGGAGTGGTTCAGGTAAGCGCCCAGGCCCTCGCCGTCGATCACAGTCTTGCCGTCATCGAGGCCGTACAGGTAAGTGCGCGAGACGCCGTCGTAGAGGCGGTCGGCTTCTTCGGGAGAGATGCGCGGTCCGGTGTACTCGACCAGGCGGGTTCCGCGGCGGATGGGAGCGGTGGCGTAAACACCGACGGCGTGAATGGGCGAAGGACGGACGACCAGGGGCACAGAACTAATTTCGCATAGCCGAGCAGTTTTGTGGAATGCGAAATCGCGATTGGCCGCATCGCGCTTCAGATCCGAACTGCACCATCTAGAAATTCTAGGGGTTGTCTAAGTCTATGGATCGCAGATTCTACGGATCGTAGACAGAGCTGCCGAAGCCCTGCTTGCGGGCGGCGTCCTGCGCGTCTTCGAGCGATTTCTGCATCTGCTCCATTTGCTGCTTCATCTGGTCGACCTGATCCTGCTTCTGTTTCTGGCGCTCGTTCCACTGTACGCAGTTCGCCACGCAGTTGGCCCCGGCATATTGGATGGACGCGGTGAGATTGTTGATCTGTTGCTGCATGCTGGCGAGGCCGCTCTTAATCTGCTGAATCGCGGCCTTCCACTGCTCCGCCGATGCGGTTTGCGCGGGATAGACCGGCGGGAAGTTCGTGCCCGGGGTCGGACTATTCTGCGGGTGGGTGCTGGTCGGCCCTACATGTTCGGGGATTTCATCGTTAGTGATGACGCGCTTGGGTTTCGCTCCAGCCGCGTCTTTTCCGGCGGCGCTGCCGGGAGCATCCGCGGCCGGAGCCACGGGGTTGGTGTTTGCGGCTGCCGGCTCGGGGGAAACCGCGCTCTGGCCGTCTTTGTTCTGATTCTGGGCGTTTTTGGCGGGCGGGGTGGGCTGGGCGTCTTTCTGTTTCTGCAGGCGAGCCTGGCGGGCCACGTCGCCGAGTGAGGGAGCGTCGTCCTGGCCGAAGGCGCCAATCGCGCATAGAAAAACGGCTGAAAGAAGAATGAAAACCCGGTGCGCCGATCGCATACAAGAACCCCCTGTCGCAGTCCGTTGGGGGTGTCCGCTGGAGAACGGAATGCTATGCAATAGTATCGCCGCGAGCGCGAGAATTTGAGATTACGTTAGTTCAGATTGGTCAGCCTGCCGGTTGGTTTGCGATGGTGCTCGTGAAATGCGATGGTCGCAACCCGTTGCAACTCTGCATCACCCGAAAGGACTAGGCGTCCTGCAATGAAATTGAAGTAACGCATTTATTATCAGTGATTTAGCATGAGTCTGCGAGATTTAGGGATAGGAGAAGAACTACTCCGGGGCAGTGTACCCCTTGCAATTCCTTGCATCCTGGTTGTACTTTCACTCTGCGAAGGTGCCTCCACGAAAGTTGCATTGACTGGCAGACTCCAAATGCTAGGATGTGAATGCACACCAGCGATAAGGCCCTTGATCCTACTGACTTTGGTCACTTCCCCAGTTGTGACTTTCGATAGAGGTCAAGCAGGTCGCAGCCAGAGTAAGTGCTGGCTGTCTTAGTTGCAAAGCAGTACCATCAGTGCAAGGTGGCAGCACTCTGGGCCAACGGGGCAATCGAAACCACGTGCGTTTCGGGCGAAATTGGACCCGCCAGAGGTGGCAGCCAGGGCTGGATGAACCAAGAAGAGGCCGATAAAAGGCCCTTGACTCTAAAAAGGCTTACTATTACGATAGATTTAGTAGACATTTAGCAGAAGACCCCCCCAAAAGAACAAATCTCCCCCCTGCCTCGAAACCCGAGGCCGAAGTATGCCTAACTCCATTTAGACCAGGAGCACCCGGAAGGTGTGACTCAGAGGGCGAAGCTATGGCCACTTTCATACAAACTTGGGAAACTCCTCAACTGGCTCCCGGCGCTGCCGGGGGTGCGCAGAACGAGTTGCAGTTCTGGTATGCGGTGCAGACGCGCGCGCGCCACGAGAAAAGTGTGGCCAGCCGGCTGCAGGAGCGCGGCGTCACTTCCTTCCTGCCGCTGATGACCGAAACTCACCGCTGGAGCGACCGCAAGAAAGTGGTGGAAGTCCCTCTGTTCGGCGGTTACCTCTTTGCCCGGATCGCGCCAACGAATCCCGACCGCCTGCGGGTGTTGCAACTGGATGGAGTGCTTAGCCTGGTGGGCAAGCGGGGCGAGGGGACGCCGATTCCCGACGATCAGATTGACTCGGTCCGCCTCCTGCTGGACGAAAAGATGCCTCTGGGTTTGCATCCCTTTCTGAAGATTGGCCAGCGCGTGCGCATCCGCAGCGGAGCGCTGGATGGGATGGAAGGAATTCTAGTGTCGTGTAACGGAGACCGCACGCTGGTGATCTCAGTGGATGCGATTCAGCGCTCGCTCTCGGTTCGCGTGGAAGGCTATGACGTTGAACCTGTCTAGAAGCCTGACTGCTTTTTTTCAACTTTTTTTCTGTCTAGCTGCCCGAAGCACCCCGTTGTAGGGAGCCCCTTACACTTGCCCGAAAACTTAACTGAGACGATGCGCCTGCTGGTGGTGAGCCGGGAGTCGGCCGTGTTGCGGCCGCTCTGGTCGATCGCAGAGTTGCATTCCTGGCATGTCGAAAATGCCGGGAGCGCGTGGGATGCCATGGAGCGAGTGCAGTCCGGCGTCGCGCCGCATCTGCTGTTGCTCGACCTGGCGCGAGGCGACGCTGACAGTTTGCACATTCTGCGCTGGCTGCGGCGCCTGCGTCCCGAACTTCCCATCATCGTGCTCTGCTTTGCCGAAGATGCCGGCCGAAAGATGGAAGCGACCCGGCTGGGTGCGCAAGAGGTTCTGGTGCGGCCGTTCGAAGAAGCGAAACTCGAATCGGTAATCAGCCGCTACCTGGTTTCCAGTGAAAGTGGTCCGGACATGGCGAGCGAAGATATCGAACTGCTGGCGCCGGGAGCTTTCTTTGTGAGCGCCGGTCCGATTACGCAGAAGCTGCGGGCGCAGGCCGAGTTGCTGGCCGAGGCCGATGTTCCGGTTCTGATCCTGGGCGAGAACGGCAGCGGTAAAGACACCGTCGCCCGGCTGATTCACAAGCTGTCGGTGCGCTCCGGCTTCAAGTTTCTCAAGGTGAATTGCGCGGACATGCCGGCTGGACTGCTGGAGGCCGAACTGTTCGGCCACGGCCGCAACGGCGCGGGCAACGCGGGTTCGAGCCCGGCCGGTCATAGCCAGGCCGGTCATAGCCAAGCTGGTCAGGGAAAGTTCGAGCGCGCCGAAAGTGGCACGATCTTCTTCGACGAAATCGCGGAGATGCCGCTGGGACTGCAGGGCCGCCTGCTGCAATTGTTGCAGGAGAAGCAAATCTGGTATCCCGGCTGGGATCATGCCGTTGCGCTCGATGTGCGCATTCTGGCTTCGACCAGCGCCAACATTGAGCGGGCACTGGCCGAAGGCAAGCTGCGCGAGGATTTGTACTACCGCCTGAGCGCGTTTACGGTGCAGGTACCGCCGCTGCGCCAGCGCCGCGGTGAGATCGCCGTCCTGCTGAGCCACCTCATGCACAAGCTGGCCCGGCACTATGGCCTGCCCGCCCGCGAGTTCTCCGTCAGCGCTCTTGATGCCTGCCAGCGCCACTCCTGGCCCGGCAACCTGACCGAACTCGAAGCCTTTGTGAAGCGCTACCTGGTAGCCGGGCAGGAGGACTTGAGTCTGGGTGAGTTTGACCCGCATCCGGCCGACAATGGCCGCGCCAGCCGGGCTTCGACGGCGAGACCCGCGGCGCAGACCCCGGCTCACCTCGGCGGCGGCAACGGGCAGGAGTCGTCGTTGCCCCGGTCGCTGAAGTCGCTGATCCAGAGCGTCAAATGCGAAGCCGAGCGCAACGCTATTGCCGGCGCGCTGCACAAAACAGGATGGAATCGTAAAGCTGCGGCGCGGCTTTTGCAGGTCAGCTATCGCACTTTGTTGTATAAGATTGATCAATACCAGATGAACATCTCCGAGCCGCTGCTGCCGCCGCCTCCTCCCAGAGAGCGCTATCTGTTCGAGGAGTCGACGGTCAAAGGCAACGGAAGCGGAAAGGCGAGTTAGGCGGCCGATGGGATTTCTCTGCAGCAGCCGCGGCCGAGGCAATGGCAAGGGAGGCGTTATGACGAGGATCAGCTGTACGCTGTGGCTTCAGCGACTGGCTGTGCTCTTCATGTGCGGTCTTCTTTCCGGTCTTGTATCGGCCCAAACCGCGCCCGCAGTTGCCAATAGCGGCAGCGCGCCGGCTCCGACCGCTCCCCCCGCCAATGCTTCCGGCGGCAAGGCGCACGACGACGGTTTCGTTATCGGCAACGATGATGTGTTGGCCATCAATGTGTGGAACGAGCCCAACATCTCCCGTTCGATCCCGGTTCGCTCAGATGGAAAGATTTCGCTGCCGCTGGTCGGGGAAGTGCAGGCGGCGGGAAGAACACCGCTGAAGCTCGAACAGGATATTGCCACCCGGCTGAAGAGTTACATCGCCGAGCCGGAAGTAACGGTCATCGTCCAGCAGATCAACAGCCAGAAATTCAATATTCTGGGGCAGGTGGTGCGGCCGGGTTCGTTTGTGATCACAAATTCTGCGACCGTGCTGGATGCGATCGCGCTGGCCGGCGGCTTCCGCGACTTCGCCAAGCAGAAAAATATTTATGTTCTGCGGCAGAACCCCGATGGCAGCCAGACGCGCCTTCCCTTCAACTACAAGGATGTCGTCAAGGGCAAGAACTCGGAACAGAACGTAAAACTGCAACCGCGCGATACCATCGTCGTCCCGTAAGAGCTTGCTTCTGTGAAGTCGATCAAACCAAAATTCTTCTGGATAGGGCCGATCCTGCTGCTGGCGATCCCGATGTGGTCGCAGCAACCGGCCGGAACCCAGCCTGACACGCAGACCGGTAACCAGGCTGGCACTCAGGATCCAACCAGCATTCCAGTCGGGAACGTTGCCAACGCCGCCGATAGCGGCCCGGCGGCTGACGCGGGAAATACCGGCGAAGATCGCATGCTGACTCCGCCTCCGGTGAGCGGCCAGTCGTATCCTACGGCGTCCGCGTCCCAGGAGCGCTCGAATTACCTGCGCGCCGGGGTATCGTTTACCAGCGCTTACAGCGACAACGCGGTTGGTCCGGTCGACGGGCATCCGGAAAGCGATATTAGTTATTCGGTGGCGCCCACGCTGGCGCTCGACCAAACCACTACCCGGCTGCACTGGGTTATGACTTACGCGCCGGGCTTCACCTTTTATCAGCGCTTCACGGAGCGGAACGAGGCGGACCAGAACGCATCGGTTAGTTTCCAGTATCGCGTGAGCCCGCACGTGACGTTTAACGCCACCGACGGCTTCCAGAAAAGCTCCAACGTCTTCAATCAGCCGGATCTGGCCGCGGGCGGGGGCGTCACCGGCGGAGGCATCACCGGCGGAACTCAGGGCGGCAACTTTTCGGTGATCGCGCCGGTTGCCAGTCGCCTCAGCAACGGCGGGAATGTGGGCCTTACTTACCAGTTTGCCGCTAACAGCATGGTCGGAGCCAGCGGCAGCTTTTCGAACCTGCACTATCCCGATCAGGCCGAGGTTCCGGGCCTGTTTGATTCCGAGTCGCAGGGCGGATCGGCGTTCTATTCGGTGCGGGTTTCGAAGCTGCACTACTTCGGAGCCAGTTATCAGTACCAGCGTCTGCTGTCGTTTCCCGAGGCGGAAACGAACGAAGCGCAGACTCACGCGCTGCTTCTTTTCTACACGCTGTATCTGTCGTCGAGGTTTTCGATTTCGGTCTTCGGAGGGCCGCAATATGCCGATGTCGGCCCGCAGTATTCCGCCTCCGGGTCGACGCCTTTGGCCGGCTTCCGCAGCTGGAAGCCCGAGGCCGGGGGCAGCCTGAGCTGGCAGGGCAATCTCACGAATGTGGCGGTCAGCTACGCCCATACCGTCGCCAGCGGCGGCGGGCTGATCGGGGCGGTGCAATCGGACAGCGCCAGCGCGTCGATCGGGCAACAACTTTCCAAAAGGCTGACGGCTACGGTGACCGGTGCGTATGCCCAGAACAACATTTTGAACGCTATCCCGCAGATGGCCGATAATGGTCACACGGTTTCAGGGACGGCGGGGTTGCAGCGGCAAATTGGCCAGCGCCTCAACGTGCAGCTCGGATACACGCGCCTGCACCAGGATTACAGTTCGGTGACCGTGCTGGCGGCGACGCCCGATACCAATCGCGAATTCATTTCGGTTTCCTATCAGTTCTCCAGACCGCTGGGCAGATAATCGCGGGAAGATAGTCGCGGAAAAGATAACCGCGGAAAAGACAGTCGCGGGAAAGATAAATCATGGTTGACGATCTCGAAGAAAGTTCCGAAGGCCTGGACCTACAACGCTACCTGGGCATCGTGCGGCGGCGGCATCTGCATTTTCTGCTGCCGCTGTTCGTGGGCTGGGCGGCGGTTTGGGCGGCGAGCTGGGTTCTGCCTCCTCGCTTCCAGTCGACTACGCTGATTCTGGTGGCGCAGCCCACCATGCCCAAGGATTACGTTACGCCCAACGTCAACGACGACTTGCAGGAGCGGCTGCAGACCATCACGCAGCAGATTCTAAGCCGCACCCGTCTTCTCCATATCATCGACGAATTCAATCTCTATTCCGGCCAGCGTTCCCAGCCCTCGCCCGACCAGAAGGTCGAACGCATGCGCAAAGATATCGATATCGACCTGGTCCGGGATGGGCGCAACCAGATCACCGCCTTTAACGTCTCCTACTCCTCTCGCGATCCGCGGGTGGCGCAGCAGGTAACCGGCGAGCTGACCAATCTGTTCATCAACCAGAACCTCGAAGTACGCCAGCAGCAGTCGGAGGACACCACAAAGTTTCTCGAAACCCAGCTGGAAAGCGCGCGCCAGAGTCTCGCCGAACAGGAAGACAAAGTCCGCCAGTTCAAGGCGCTGCACCCCGGGGAGATGCCGGGTCAGCTCTCCAGTAATCTGGCGATCCTCAACGGCCTGCAGGCGCAGCTGCAGAACGAAGAAGATGCGCTGAATAGCGCCAAGCAGCAGGGAGTTTACCTGCAGACTCTGTCGGATCAGTCTCGCGCCCTGCAGGGTCCGGGCAAATCCGCCGATGGTACCTCTGTGGGACTACCGGCGATCGAGGCCGAACTCGACCGGCTGAAAGCGCAGCTGGCCGACCTGAGCTCGCGCTATACCGACCAGCATCCCGACGTGCGCAAAGTAAAAGAGCAGATCGCGAAAACCGAGAAGATGCGCGACCAGTTGCTGGCCGCGGCCAAGGCCCATGCCAACGATCCTCCGGCCGCCGCCACGGCCCCGCCGGCCGCCGATCCTACGCAAAGTCTGGCGTCGGCCCAGATCCAGAGCCAGCTTCGTTCCAACCAGCTGGAAATCGCCAATCGCGAACACTCCATCGCGGCGTTAAAGACGAAAATCGACGACTACCAGGGACGTTTGAATTCGGAACCGGTGCGCGAACAGGAGTTGACCGATCTGACCCGCGGCTATGAACAATCCAAGGCGAACTACGACGATCTGCTGAAAAAGAAGAACGAGTCGGCGATGGCCACCATGATGGAAATGCAGCAGCAGGGCGAGCGTTTCACCATCGTCGATCCGCCCAGCCTGCCGCAGAAGCCGGACTTCCCCAACCGCCTGAAGTTCTGCGGGATGGGCCTTGGCGTCGGGCTGGCTTTGGGCGTGTTCGTAGCCGGAGCTTTTGAGTTGAAAGACGATCGCGTGCACGGCGAGAAAGAGTTGAAGAAACTTTTGCCGCCGACGATTCTGGCGGAAATTCCCGCCATCGTCGACGACGCCGAGCGGGCGCGGAAGCAGCGATCCGCCGTGCTGGGATGGGCGACGGCCGCGGTTGTGGGTGCTACGATACTTCTAGGTTCGGCCTTCAGTTTCTTGCGCGGATAAGCGGTCTTTATGTATAAGCGTTTTTATAATCTGCAGCGGAATCCCTTCGAGATCACCCCCGATCCGTCATTCCTGTTCCCGACCAAACGCCACAACGAGGCGTTGGCGGCACTGTACTACGGGGTCAGCCGGCACAAGGGATTCGTGGTGATGACCGGGGAAGTGGGCACGGGCAAGACGCTGCTGATCCGCTGCCTGCTGCACCTGCTGAACCGCAGCCATGTGAACTATGCCTACGTCTTCAATTCCCGGCTGACGCCGACCGAGTTTCTGCAGTATGTTGCCGGCGATTTCCGCCTGGTGACCTCGGGGAAGAGCAAGAGCGAGCTTCTGCTGGAGCTGAGCAGCTTTGTGATTGGGCGCTTTCAGAAAGGCCTGACGACGGTTCTCGTAGTCGATGAAGCGCACCACCTCTCGGTCGAGGTGCTCGAAGAAATACGGCTGCTCACCAATCTGGAGACGCCGCAGGAAAAGCTGCTGCAGATCCTTCTGGTCGGCCAGCCCGAGCTCGATGTGAAGCTGGATTCGATCGACTTGCGCCAGCTGAAGCAAAGAATCGCGTTGCGCTCGACCCTGAGCCCGCTCGATCTGGACGAAACCGATGGCTACATACGCCGCCGCCTGCAGCTCGCGGGTAGCGCCGACCCGGGGCTGCTGTTTCCGGTGGAGACCGTCGCCGAAGTGCATCGGCATTCTCGCGGCTTTCCCCGCCTGATCAACACACTCTGCGAAAACGCGCTGATTCACGGCTACGCACGGCAGTCGCAGAGCATTACGCCCGCGATGATCGAAGAGATCGCGCTTGATTTCCGCTTGAACGTGGTGAGTTCTTCGCCGGCGGGGCCGGCGGCCAACGAGCCTTCCACCGACGTGCAGCAGGCCGCACGCACACTACTCGATCTGTACTCCCTGCTGCGTTCGGCGCAGGGCGGCGGTGAGGGTTTCAACAGGACGCTGGATACGGGAGCGCACCGACGATGAGCCGAGTTTTTGACGCGTTGCAGAGATCGGGTACCGAGCAGTCCGGGATCGAGTATCCGGACCTGATGTCGATGGTGACGCAGGTCTTCGAGGCGCCGCAGCAGAATCCCCCATTGGCCGAAGCGGCCGCCGCGACCGCCGCCGAACAGCCGCCGATCCTGGCTCCGGCCGCGCCCGAAAAACCCGTCAGCGCCCTCAACAGTTTTCCCTCGCTGAAGGTTCAGGTTACGGCGGCCAGCCGGCTTGTATTTTTCTCCGAGCCCGACAGCCTGGCGGCCGAGAAGTTCCGTTTTCTGGGAGTGCGGCTGCGGCAACTGCAGCAGACCCGCAATTTGAAGAAGATTCTGATCACCAGCACGATTCCCGAGGAAGGCAAGAGCATGGTCTCGGCCAACCTGGCGGGAGTGCTGACCCGCAAGAAACAGAAAGTCCTGCTGATCGAAGGCGATCTGCGGCGGCCGGTAATGGCGCGGCAATTCGGTCTGGGCCGGCTGGCTGGCCTCGGAGAATGGTTGCAGGGCGAGCCTCGGGCGCTCTCGAACATTTATTACCTCGACGGTCCCAACTTCTGGCTGATGCCGGCGGGCGATCCTCCGGCGAATCCTCTGGAGCTGATGCAGTCGGGAAGACTCAGCCACCTGATGGAGCAGTTGAGCGGCCTGTTTGACTGGATCGTGGTCGACTCGCCGCCGCTGCTGCCCCTGGCCGATACCACGGTCTGGGCCCGGCTGACCGACGGCACCCTGCTGGTGGCGCGCGAAGGCAAGACGGAAAAAAAGCAGCTGCTGCGCGGCCTGGAAGCTCTGAAGAAGTCCGACCTGCTGGGCGTGGTGTTGAACGGATGCCAGCATACGGGTGACAAAAATTATTATCAACGCTACGCGCCGACCTCGAAGTAAGCGGCGGAGCAATTCAGAAACAGCAATTCAGAAATTCGAGATCGAGTCCGAAGCGTAAGCCCCCCTACTTTCCCCAGAGAAATACTCCTCCCGGTAATTTGCGAAGCGGTGATCGGCCGCGGCTTCGCAGCCAAGTCTGAGTCGGAAAATCGGAGAAGAAGTCGTGAATTTGCAACCGTCAAGCGAGAGCATCGATCGTGGCGTTCACAAACGGGGAAGCGGGCCGGCGGAGGAGCATCCCATTCTCAGCGAAGAGGCCTTTCACCAGGTCATTTCGCTCGAGCGGCGGAGGACCGAGCGGTCAGGAAAGCCTTTCCTGCTGATGTTGCTGGATGTCGGTGATGAGCAGCCGTCGGAAACCAACTGGAGGGCGCTCGAACAAATTCTGGCTGCATTGGCCAGCGCAGCCCGGGCAACGGATGTGGTCGGCTGGTACAAGAACGACGGCGTGGCCGGAGTCATGCTGACCGAAATCGGCCTCACTGACCGGAGTTCGATTCCGAATGCGCTGATCGCCCGGCTCAGCGACACCCTGCGGCGGCACCTGCGGCCGCAGGATTTCGATCAGGTGAACATTTCGTTCCATGTCTTCCCGGAAGACTGGGATCCCAAAGAGCCCAAGCGCCCCAGCAATCCCAAGCTCTATCCCGACCTTTCCCGGCGGGCGAGCCGCCGAAAGCTGGCCAGCGTTCTGAAGCGGATGATGGATGTGGCCGGGAGTTCGGTTGGACTTCTGGCTGCCGCCCCGTTATTTCTAATCGTCGCCGCCGCCATCAAGGCGACCTCGAAGGGGCCGGTCCTGTTTCGCCAGCGGCGCATCGGGCAGTACGGCACTTCCTTCGTTTTTCTCAAGTTCCGGTCAATGTATGAGAACAACGACAGCAGCACGCACAAGGAATATGTGCACCAGCTGATTGCGGGAACCGCCGAGCGCCATCCCTCGGAAGGAAACGGCGAGGGCGTCTACAAATTGACCAAAGATAAGCGCATCACGCGCGTGGGATCCTTTTTACGCCGCACCAGTCTCGACGAATTGCCCCAGCTGATCAACGTGCTGCGCGGAGAGATGTCCCTGGTCGGCCCGCGGCCGCCGGTGCCTTACGAAGTGGAAGCTTACGACGTGTGGCATCGCCGGCGGTTGCTCGAAGCGAAGCCCGGAATTACTGGCCTCTGGCAAGTCAGCGGACGCAGCCGGGTCAAGTTCGATGACATGGTTCGCCTCGATCTGCAGTATGCCCGCAACTGGACGCCGTGGATGGACGTCAAGATCCTGCTGCGAACCCCGGCGGCAGTGTTGTTCGGCGAAGGCGCGCACTAGACGCCAGTACTCGACACAAGAAGAGTTCAACAGAGTTTGTAGTTTCACCCCCCCATACTTCCCCCGTACCAACGCTTCGGTGGCGCCGTTCATCCGGTTCCACCCTGATGTACTGACCCAGGTGTTTCCGTACCGGAAATTAGAAAAAAGAACTGAGGAATTCATCATGATTAAGTTTGGAGTTGTGGGCTACGGGTATTGGGGGCCCAACATTGTGCGGAACCTTTCTCAACTGGAAGAAGTTGAGGTGGTGTCCGTGTGCGACAAGAGTGCGGCCTCGCGCCGGCGGGTGAAAGCGGCGCATCCCCACGTGCATGTCACCGCCGACCTTGACGAATTGATGTCTTCTCCGCAGATTCAGGCCATCGCCGTGATCACCCCGGTCTGGACCCACTACGAACTGGCCAAGACTGCGCTCGAACACGGCAAGCACGTGTTCGTGGAGAAGCCCTTCACCAGCAACGCCGCGCAGGCCGAGGAACTCATCGACCTGGCCGCCAAAAAGAACCTGAAGATCATGGTCGACCACACCTTCCTGTTCACCGGTGCGGTGCAGAAAATCAAGAGCCTGCTGCACGAAGGCTCGCTCGGCAAGCTCTACTACTATGACTCGACCCGGGTGAATCTGGGACTGTTCCAGCATGACGTCAACGTCATCTGGGACCTTGCGCCCCACGATTTGTCGATCATCGATCACCTGATCGACGAAACTCCCGAGGCGGTTGTTGCCACCGGGCAGAGCCACCTGAACGGACATGAGGATGTCGCCTTCATCACCCTCTATTTCCCCGACAAGGTGATTGCCCACATCAACGTGAACTGGTTGTCGCCGGTGAAGGTGCGGACCACGCTGATTGGCGGCGAAAAGAAAATGCTGGTGTGGAACGATCTCGAGGCCGACGAAAAAATCAAGATCTACGACAAGGGAGTGCACATCACCAGCCGCGAGGGAGTCTACAACCTGCTTGTAAACTACCGTTCGGGCGACATGTGGGCGCCGCAGATCGAACACGTCGAGGCCCTGCGCGCGGAGCTGAAATATTTCGTCGAGTGCATCATGAAAGATCAGACGCCGTTCAACGACGGGCATGCCGGTCTCCGGGTCGTTAAGATGCTGGAAGCGGCCAACGAATCCCTGCACCGTCGCGGCCAGGTCGTCTATCTTGACTCTCAGGGTGCGACTGCTCCGCGTCCGGCTCTGTCAGTTGTGCCCAGCCCCAAGGTGGCTATCGAGGCGTAACCGTAAGTAAAGTTCAGCAATCCCGTCGAAGCGGGGAAAATCGAGCGGAGAAAATCAAGAGCATGCAGATTAAAGTGGAATCGAGATCGCTAGGGGACGTAGTGGTGGTCGTCCCGGAAGTTTTTCAGGACAGCCGCGGATTTTTCACGGAAACGTATCGCGCCGACCAATTCAAGGCGCTCGGCCTGCCCACCGAGTTTGTGCAGGACAACCACTCGCGCTCGGCCAAAGGCGTCGTCCGCGGGCTGCACTTTCAATGGGAGCCGCCCATGGGCAAGCTCATGCGCGTAACCGCGGGAAGCGCGTTCCTGGTTGCCGTCGACATTCGCAAGGGCTCGCCGACTCTGGGCAAGTGGATCGGCATCGAGGCCTCGGCGGAAAATCGCAAGCAGGTCTGGGCTCCGGCCGGCTTTGCCCGCGGCTTCTGCGCTCTCGCCGAGGGCACGGAAATCCAGTACAAGTGCACCGGGATCTACAGCAACAAGGCGGAGTCGGCGATTCTGTGGAATGATCCGGCAATCGGGATTCAGTGGCCGCTCGCGGATGTAACCGTCTCCGACAAGGACCGCAAGGCCGGAACGCTCGCCGACTGGCTGCGCTCGCCCGACTCCGATAACTTCCGCTACTCCGAAGAAGCGGAACTCTCGGTGAAGGGCTAACCGCGAATCGATGACGCTTAGTCTTGTGACGATTTTATTTCCAGCGAGGATGGCATGAAGGTAGCGGTAATTGGCGCCAACGGCCAGTTGGGCCACGACGTAGTTCGCGCATTTGCCGAACAGGGCGACGAAGTTCGCGGGCTCACGCACGCGGAGATCGAACTTTCCAGCCTGGAGTCGGTCGCAGCCTGCCTGCGCGCGACTGCGGCGGAGATCGTGGTCAATACCGCTGCCATGCACAACGTTGACAGCTGCGAACAGCAGCCTGCCAAGGCGCACGAAGTGAATGCGGTCGGCTCGCGGAATCTTGCTACCGTTACCCGCGACCTGGGATCGGTCCTCATTCACGTGAGTACGGATTACGTATTTGATGGCAGCAAAGGCGAGCCTTACGTCGAAGGCGACGAAGCGCGTCCGCTGAACGCCTACGGCAGAACGAAACTGGAAGGCGAAAAGTTCGTGCAGCAGACCAATCCCAAACATTTCGTTCTGCGCACTGCCGCTCTTTATGGCAGCCATCCCTGCCGCGCCAAAGGCGGACAGAATTTTGTCGACCTCATGCTGCGGCTGGCGCGCGAGCGCGGACGCGTCCGGGTAGTAGACAACGAATTCACCAGCCCTACGGCGACTGCCGATGTGGCCCGCCAGATTGCCGCGCTCAGCCGCTCCGACCGCTACGGCCTTTATCACGCGACGGCCGAGGGCAGCTGCTCCTGGTTTGAGTTCGCCCGCGAGATTTTTCGTGTGGCGGATGTGTCCGTCACTCTCGAAGCCGCCGGGCCCAACGAATTCCCCGCCAAAGTGCCGCGCCCGGCCTATTCGGTGCTGGAAAACCGTGGCCTGAAGTCGCACCAGCTGAACCTGTTTCGCCCCTGGCAGGATGGCTTGCACGCCTATCTTTCTGAAAAGCAGCTCGCCGTTTCCAGCAAGCAGGCCTGAACGTCCCCCGCCGGGCAGTTGAAAGAATCACAACCAACCACAGATTCATAAATCAACGCAGTTACAGTTCACGCAATTACAAATCACGCAAAACATTTGGAGATACCAACCATGAAGATACTGATCGCGGGTGGGGCGGGATATTTGGGTTCGGTGCTGGTTCCGAAGTTGCTGGAACGCGGCTACGACGTCGATGTCGTGGACTTGTTCTGGTTCGGCAACCACCTTCCGGCGCAGACCGGAATCATCCGGAAAGATATCTTCGATATCACCGTGGAAGACCTGCAATCCTATCAGCAGGTTGTCTTCCTGGCGGGATTGTCGAACGATCCCATGGCGGAGTTTTCTCCCAGCCAGAATTTCATCTTCAACGCCGCCGCTCCCGCTTATCTGGCCTACGTTGCCAAGAAGGCGAATGTGAAGCGCTACGTCTATGCCAGTTCCTGCTCGGTCTACGGATACACCGACAACGAGCTGTTTGACGAGACTCGTCCCGTGGCTTCCTCTTACCCGTACGGAATTTCGAAGCTGCAGGGTGAGCAGGCGGTGATGAACCTGATGGACGAGAACTTCTCCGTCATCTCGCTGCGCAAGGGAACGGTTTCCGGCTACAGCCCGCGCATGCGCCTCGACCTGATCGTCAACACCATGTTCAAGAACGGCGTGCGCAACCGCGAAATCACGGTGAACAATCCTTCGATCTGGCGGCCGATTCTCAGCATCGAAGACGCGGCCAACGCCTACATCCGCTCAATCGAAGCCAGCGAGCGAATCTCGGGAGTCTTCAACGTCGCCTCGGGAAATTACACGGTCGGCGAAGTAGGCGACCTGGTGAAAATGGCAATCGAAGAAGAGCTTGGCATTTCCGTCCGCCTGACCATCCATCACAAAAAGGATTTCCGGAACTACAAAGTCAGCATCCAGAAGGCGGAGAACGTGCTCAGCTTCCATCCCAACCACAGCGTCAAAGGGATTGTGAGAAACCTGATCGAGCACATGGACAAGTTCAGCGACTGGGACAATCCGCAGTACTACAACATCGACACTCTGAAACAGCTCTCCGCCAAGGGCGACCGGCTGGGCGCGCTCACCGGTGTGCTCTAGGAATCTTCGCTATTTGGAAGCAGGGGAGAAGCTAGAGCAATGGCCGTAGCCACTCGAGAGTCGACCGATCTGGAACCGTCCGGGCAGAAGGAGCCTGCGGTGAAGGCGCATCCAACCGTTCTGGTTGCGACCACTTCGCGCTGGTATCCGACCGCGCGTCTGGCCATGGCTCTGGCCAAGGCGGGTTGTGCGGTCGAAGCCGTTTGCCCCTCCGGCCATCCGCTGAAGAATACCCGGACAGCGAACCAGACTCATCCTTATCACGGTCTTGCGCCGCTGCGTTCATTTGCCGCGGCCATCACCGCCGCGCAGCCGGATCTGATCATTCCTGGCGACGATCTCGCCACCCGGCATTTGCACCTGCTTCACGCCCGCGAACAGAAACAGGGCCGGTCCGGCTCGGCAATCTGCGCCGCGATCGAACGTTCGCTGGGGGCAGGACAAAATTTTCCTATCGCCTACGACCGCGCCGCCTTCATCGCGCTTGCCCTTGAAGAAGGCATCCGCGTGCCGGCGACGCAGGTGATTGCAAACATCGACGCTCTCAAGGACTGGATTGCCCGCAACGGCTTTCCGGCGGTACTCAAGGCGAACGGCACCTCTGGCGGAGATGGAGTGCGGATCGTCCGCACCGTCGCCGAAGCCGAGCGCGCCTTCCGCTCGCTCGCAGCTCCTCCGCGGCTACTGCGGGCGGTCAAGCGGACCGTAGTGAATCACGACACGACGCTGCTTGGGCCGGCGCTGCTTCGCCGCCGTTTCGTGGTGAATGCGCAGAGCTTCATCGCCGGACGCGAGGCCACCAGCGCCGTCGCCTGCTGGCAGGGCAAAGTGCTGGCGGCGCTGCATTTCGAAGTGGTCAACAAGCGAAGCGCGGCCGGACCGGCCACCGTTGTCCGCCTCATCGAGCATTCCGAACTCTCGGCCACGGCAGAGAAAATGGTTCGCCGGTTGAATCTTTCGGGGCTGCACGGCTTTGACTTCATGCTGGAAGAGCACACCGGGCACGCCTATCTGATCGAGATGAATCCGCGGGCCACGCAGGTTGGACATCTGACGCTGGGCCCGGGTCGCGACATTCCGGCGGCGCTCTATGCCATTCTTTCCGGCAAACCAGCGCAGCCGGCGGCGAAACTTACCGAGAACGACACCATTGCGCTGTTCCCGCAGGAGTGGATTCGGGATCCGCAGAGCGCCTACCTGCGAACTGCCTATCACGATATTCCGTGGGAAGAAACCGAACTGGTGCGCGACTGCGTCAGCAGCCGGCGCAAGCAGAGTTCGTGGTACTCGCGCGCGAACTGGAACCATCAGGAAGCTTCCGGGCAGAATCCAGCGCCGGCGCAAACTTCGGCGGCGAGCCACGGCATCGAGTTGGACTGGAAGGCGGGAAAATCGCGCTATGAGTAGTCCGGTATTCAGATCGGGGTCCACATCGTCGTCCACATCGGGGTCCACTTCGAAGACGCGGCCGCTGCGCATTCTGAAATTTGGCGGCACCTCGGTGGGCGACGGCGCCTGCATCCGGCAGGTGGCGGAGATCGTTCGCCAGGCCGCGGGCCACAGCGATCTGGTGGTGGTAGTGTCCGCGATGAGCGGAGTGACCAATAAGCTGATCGAAGCCGCAACCCGCTCCGAAGCAGGGGATCGCGCTTCGGCGGCGGCAATATTTGACGATATCCGCAAACAGCACGAAGCGGCGATGAACCGCTTGATCCACTCCGCGGAACAGCGCCGCAACCTGACGCACAAAATGCAGCAGTGTTATGAAGAGGGCGAGCGGCTCTCGCAGGGCACAAGTCTGCTGCGCGAATTGACCTTGCGCACGCGCGATTCCATCTCCAGCCTGGGCGAACGCCTCTCGGCGCCTCTGGTGGCGGCCGCGCTGTTGGAGTCCGGCGTGCCGAGCGCTGCGATCGACGCCAGCGAAATTATTGTTACCGACTCCAATCATGGGGCTGCCGAACCCTGCATCCAGTCCACGCGCGAGCGCAGCCAGGCGCGCCTCGTTGCTATGTTGAAGCAGGGAATCGTTCCCGTGGTGACCGGCTTTATTGGAGCGACATCCGAGGGCGTCCTCACTACTCTCGGCCGCGGCGGCTCCGACTATTCTGCAACCATCCTCGGGGCCGCACTCGATGCCGATGAAGTCATCATCTGGACCGATGTCGATGGCCTGATGACCGCCGACCCGAGACTGGTCGAGAGCGCGCGAACCATTCCTGAAATCTCCTACCGCGAAGCGGCGGAACTGGCCCACTTTGGCGCCAAAGTTCTGCATCCGAAGACGCTGCGCGCGGTGACCCAATGCGGCATCCCGCTGTGGATCCGCAATACTTTCGCTCCCGAAAGGCCCGGAACCAGAATCACTCCGTCGGGGCCGGGAGACGCAGGCGTAAAGGGCCTCGCGGCCATACACGACGTAACCCTGGTTACAGTCGGCGGCCCTGGCATGGCTGGAGTGCCCGATGTCCTCGGCCGCACTCTCGCTGCGACCGCGGCGGTTCGCGCCAACGTGCTGCTGCTCTCGCAATCGTCGGCGCAGAACGATCTCTGCCTGATTGTTCCTTCGGGGACGGCTAAGCCCAGCGTGGAGGCCCTGCGTCATGAGTTCGCACACGACGCGGTTCCCGAAAATGGGGACTCCATCAAATCTGATTCCGCCGTCGCCATCGTCACCGTGGTCGGCAAGAACATGCTCCGCTCGGGAATTGCGGAACGCACCTTCGCGGCGCTGGGCCGGGAGCAGGTAGGCATCGTGGCCATCGCCCAGGGTTCGTCGGACTGCAACCTCTCCTTTGTTGTCGCGGAACGGGCCGTGACGGCTGCGCTGGTGGCTTTGCACCGTGAGTTCCAGCTCGGCGCCGTGCCCGCCGACGGTCTTTCCTCGAACGAGCTTTCCGCCGACGATCTTCGCTCCGACGAGCTTCCTTCCGACGATCCCAGCGTCGGATCTACGCCCTATTACGACTCCGAACGGCCCATCGCCACCGGAGACTGAATCCATCCCCAGTTTTTTCCTCATGCCGTATTTCAGAAATCAATCAAACAGGCGATAGAAAGGCTCCTTTTTTCATGGATACGTATGTTTGCATTGCGCCCGATGTAAAGCTCGGCAAGGACGTCAAGTTGTCCAAGTTCATCAACCTCTACGGATGCGAGGTGGGCGACGAGACCAAGATTGGCGCGTTTGTCGAGATCCAGAAGAAAGCGAAGATCGGAAAGCGCTGCAAGATATCGAGCCACACCTTTATCTGTGAGGGCGTCACCATCGAGGACAACGTCTTCATCGGTCACAGCGTCACTTTTATCAACGACAGTTATCCCCGCGCTACGACCCCGACCGGCGGCCTGCAAACCGAGGCTGACTGGAAGGTCGAGAACACGGTAGTCAGGAAGGGAGCATCGATCGGCTCCGGCGCCACGATACTCTCCAACGTCAGCATCGGTGAAAACGCGATTGTAGGAGCCGGCAGCGTAGTCACCAAAGATGTTCCCCCCAACACGATTGTGGTTGGAAACCCAGCAAGACTCTTGCGTTCCATCAAATCGACCTTGGAGGTCACACAGCAATGAAATCTTCCGACGGCATTCCTTTTCTAGATCTTATTACTCCGCATGTGGAGCTCGAAGCCGAGCTCACCGCTGTCTTCCAGAAAGCTCTGCGAACCGCCGGTTTCATCGGCGGCCCCATGGTGGAGGACTTTGAGCGCGCCTTTGCCGCCTTCTGCAACACCGAACACTCCATCGCCGTCTGCAGCGGCACCGATGCGCTGCGCTTCGCGCTGATGGCGTGCGGCGTCCGCTCCGGCGACGTAGTGCTGACTGTGCCGCACACCTTTATTGCCACGACCGAAGCCATTTCGCAGGCTGGCGCGCTGCCCGAGTTCATCGACATCGACGAGTCCACCTACAACCTCGATCCGGTCAAGCTGCAGCACTACCTCGAGAATCAGTGCACGGCGGACCCGATGGGGCGCCTGATCAGCCGCCGCAGCGGACGTCCGGTGACCGCGATCGTTCCGGTCCATCTCTACGGCCAGTGCGCCGACATGGATCCGATCCTCGAACTGGCCGAGCGCTACGGATTGATCGTCGTAGAAGACGCCTGCCAGGCGCATGGCGCAGAATATTTTTCCCGCAAGCACAATCGCTGGATGAAGGCGGGGTCGATGGGACGCGCCGCCGCGTTCAGCTTCTATCCCGGCAAGAACCTGGGCGCCTGCGGTGAAGCGGGAGCGGTCACCACAAACGATGCCGGTCTCGCCGCCAAGATCAAGATGCTGCGCGATCACGGCCAGGCCAAAAAGTATTACCACGACGTGGAAGGCTATAACGGACGGCTGGACGCGATTCAAGCTGGACTGCTGCACGCGAAACTCGCGCACCTGGCCAAGTGGAACAAGCAGCGCCGCGAAAAGGCGGAGAGCTACAACCGCCTGCTGGCCGGCTCCGAGAACGACGTGACCTTGCCGCACGAGCCTTCCTGGTCGCGCGCGGTTTATCACCTTTATGTCGTCCGTACCGAAGACCGCGAAGGACTGATGGAGCACCTCAAGCAGAAAGGGATTGGCAGCGGCATTCACTATCCCATCCCGCTGCACCTGCAGAAGGCCTACACGTCGCTCAACTATCGGCCCGGCGATCTTCCTGTAGCGGAGAAAATTGCGGAGGAAATTCTCTCCCTGCCGATGTACCCGCAGCTGACCGCAGAGCAGCAGACCCGCGTGGTGGAAGAGGTTCTGAGTTTCACCCGCGCGGCCACCGAGCAGTTGGCTTAGCCGCTTTCGGAGGGAAAAACACAGAAGTGCCGGAGTGGGCGTGGGAAGCCCATTCTGGTAAAGTCGTAAGCGACGTATTATCACACGGTTGCTGGAACAGTTCCGGCTTAGGAAACCGGGCATGTCCTGCTGAGACCTACCCCCTACCGGGAGGCTCTGGGTATAAAGAATCCAGGCCGCCTAGTAGATTCGTGCGCAACTCCCCCTACTGGCAGCAATTCTGACCAGTGTGGTTCGATGAAAGTCGAAACCACGCACACGATTTATGGAGGAACCGTTGATCACCCCCCGGAAACTAATACTCGCTACCGTCCCAATTGGATTTATCCTGCTTCTCCTTATCATCACGGTGCCAGCCTTTGGGCAAGTCGCCAACTTTTACGTGACCGTTCCCGGCAACGGTGGAGGTACTGGGCTCAGCGCTGCTAATGCGATGTCCCTGGCAACCTTCTCCGGTAATAATTCCCTTTGTGGAACCGGGGCCAACCAAGTGGGCCCAGGCACTGTCGTTCACATCAACGCCCAAAACAGTGGTACGGGCACAGCCGTGTTCGGGAATTCGGCTAGCTTTCTCAACGCAGTGTGCGGCGGTTCAGCGGGCGCCAGAGTGACTTACCAGTTCCAGAATGGCGACACCTTCCGGGTCAACTACTGCAACAACTGCATCAACGCGGGAAACATCAGTCACGTCCTCTTTGATGGCGGCGGGACGGGTCAATCCGGCTACGCCTTGGGCAATCCTTCGGGGATGAACATTCAAGGCTGGCTCAACGGAAGCTCAGGAGGCGCTTGTCCGGGTGGCTCGTGCGCCTCTCAGGCAGCTAGCAACGCCTTCAACTTCAGCTGCGCGACGGACTGCGAATTCCGCAATTTTCAAGTCTCCGACATGTATGACGCAGTGGTCCCGGGCGATTCCAACGGCAATACCAGCACAGGATCGTGCTTCTCGGTGAACGGCGGATCGCACGTCTTCATCCACGACAATTACGCGCACGATTGCGGCAACTTCGCCTATGACTCGTGGAACAATGGCGACACCGACGTAGAAATCTACAACAACTTCATGTCTCAGATGGGCTGGGGAATCGGGTGCTCGGGTGGCGGCGGAAGTATGACGCAGTTCATGGTTTACAACAACCATTTCTACGAATTCACCCGCTGGCAGAACACTCCGACCCATCAGAATGGCATTCACTGTTTCGATAACTCCGGCGGCGGCATCCAGTCGCTGTACTTTTACAACAACCTGATGGATGGCGGGATGGGCAGCGGTGGCTGGACCGCCTGGATCTATCTGGAAGCCAACGGGCCTGGCGGCAACTGGAACGGCGGCACCGGCGTCGCTTACCTGTTCAACAACATCCTTTATGCCAACCCCTGCTGCGTCAATGGCAATGGCATGATGAATTACTTTTCAGGGCCGGGCGGATTGGTGGCCAACAATTTCTTCTATGGCCAGTACGGCGGCGGTCCCTGCCTGGGATGGAGCGGTACCAACCAGACCATCGTCAACAACGTCTTTGAGAACTGCGGACAGGCCATGACCGCAGCGGCCTTCGGCGGCAACCCAACTCCCAGCTGGACCACGCTCGATTACAACATTTACGCCAATGACGGCGGCTCAGGGAACCAGGTCTGGCAAGTCAATTCGATCGGCGAGAGCACATTGGCAAGCTGGCAGTCCGCGTGTAACTGCGATGCTCACTCTCAGGCCCAGCTTGGGTCACTGTTATCGAACATCACCAGCGAGGGCGTTGCAAGCGCTGGCTACATAGGAATTGGGCAAGGCACAAACTTGACCAGTACCTCGACGGGCCTTCTTGCTGCCTTAGGCTATGACAGCGGCGCGGGTGACTCGCATACCCCAGTACAGCGGCCTGGCGGAACCTGCTCGACTTTGGGGTCATCGTCCTGCTGGGACGTCGGAGGCTACCAGCATGGTTCTGGTGCTGCGCCACCCTCGCCACCGTCGGGTCTCGCAGCCATCGTCCAGTAGAATTGCTCAGTAAATTCGTGGTTTCGATTCTACCCATTGCTTGAAGTTGTTCCGGGATCGCCGAAAGGCGATCCCGGAATTTCGCTTCCTGGCAAAACACTACCTTCCCTTTCATCGATCCCCTCTTTTATCTGATATCGGATATCTGATATCTGATCTTCAAGCACTCTCAGCTTCAGGAGCCGACACAGGTGACCGGACAGAAGTCGATTACATTTGTGGCTGCGGTGAATAGCCGGGAAATACTCGAGAATAATCTTTTGGCGTCGCCGTGTTTTCGCAAGCCGCATCCCTACCAAATCCTGATCCAGGAAGGTTATTCATCGGCATCAAAAGCGTATAACGATGCGATTGATAAAAGCCAGAACGACCTGATTGTTTTCGTGCACCAGGATATCGTCCTGCCGGAACAGTGGATTTCGGACCTGCAACGCGCCTTGGAGTGCCTGGATCAGGACGATCCGGAATGGGGCGTGATCGGCAGCTATGGCGAGACCCTCAACGATAGGGGACGGGGCTACGTATATTCATCCGGCCGAGGAATCATCGGTAAGCCGTTTGAGCGTCCAGCCCGGATCCAGACCCTTGATGAAATCGTTTTGATCATAAGAAAATCCTCCGGCCTCCGCTTTGACAACACCCTTCCCCACTTTCATTTTTACGGCGCCGACATTTGTATGACCGCGGAACAGATGGGAAAGAAGAACTATGCCATCTCAGCTTTCTGCGTGCACAACACTCAGCAAAACTGGGTCTTAGGTCCCGAGTTTTACCAGTGCTACCGCCACATCAAGCGCAAGTGGAGAAAGTCCTTGCCGATCCAGACCACCTGCACCCGGGTGACTCGATTTGACCGGCCGATGTACCGCCGGAGACTCGGGGAAATCTACCTCAAGTATTTCCGCAGAAGTGGATTTGTCGGAAATCGTGCCCGCGACGTGCAGAAGCTTCTCGGAGAAGTGGATACTCTGCTCGCGGGCGAGCACCAGCCCAGCTAGGATCCTACTTCGCAACCCACTTCGCAATTCAGAATGTCCGATCGGGTCCCGACGGGACCGGTCTTTCTCTCACTTGCCGCCCAGCCTTCTGGGCGTCGTTCCACTCAGGGATAACCCGAAAGAGGTTTTGTAAATGGAAGAAGTCGCAACTCAAGAAGTCGCAACCCAGGACGTCGCAAAGCCGGACGTCGCAAAACAGGAAGTCGAGGTCCGCGTCGCACCGGCGGAACCGACGGCGGTCGAGAGAACCGCGATCCGTGTCCTGGGGTATGTCCCCGGCCTGCGTGGGATTGTCCCGTCGGAACGGGTCGTCACCGCCATGCGCGGGGGCACGTGGACGCTGGTTGGATATGGGGCGGGCCAGGTGCTTCGGCTGGTCACCCAGCTGGTTCTGGCGCGGATACTTCTCGATCCCACAGCCTTTGGCCTGGTCGCCCTGGCGAGCGTCTTTCTTTCCGGTCTTGAAATGCTCTCCGACTTGGGCATTGGCATGGACGTCATCCAGCATGCCCGGGGGGATGATCCAAGATTCATCAACACTGCATTTCTGATTCAGGTGGCGCGCGGCGTGATTCTATTCGTTGTCGCCGCCGGCCTGGCTTATCCGTTCGCATATTTCTATCATCAGCCGGCAGTTCGCGCGCTGGCGATTGTGGCGGCGACTTCCACGTTGTTTCGCGGTTTTTCGAGCGGATCCGTGTGGTCGATGACCCGTCACCTTGAGATTCGCAAGCTCACCCTGCTTACCCTGGCCGGAGATGTAATTGGCGTAATTGTCTCGCTGGTCTGGGTGGCGATTTCTCCGACCGCATGGGGGCTGGTCGTGGGCCGCGTGGCGACGGCGATCGCCTTTACCATCGGAAGCCATCTGGTAAGCAAGAACCGGGTGACGCTCGACTGGGACAGCAGCGCCGCCCGAGACATCCTGTTATTTGGCAGTGGAATCTTCCTCTCCACCGCCACTTACTTCCTGGGGGGCGAGGCCGAACGGCTGGTCATTGGGAAGTTTATTTCCATCGCCGAGCTGGGATGTTTTTCACTGGCGCTGACCATGGCCAGCGCCCCTTCGAGAGCAATTCAGCAGGTTGTCGGACAGGTCTTTTTCCCCATGATCGCAAGCAGCATCCGCACCGATCGCGAGGTCGCTGCCCGGCACTATCGGTCGACCCGGTGGGCTTTTTTGGCCTTGAGTATCGTTCTCGGGATGGGCTTCATCGCCTACAGCCACCGGCTGGTGGCGATTCTGCTGCCTCCGAAATACGCGATGACGGGCTGGATGCTGCAACTGCTGGGTTTCCGGGCCGCGCAGGAAGTCTTTGCGGCGCCGACCACCAGCCTTATCCTGGCCTTCGGGGTTTCTCGATATTCCGCCGTCGCCAACACCAGTCGACTGACACTCATGTTTGCGGGAGTATGGCTGGCCTTCGAGAGATTTGGCATCCGGCAGGGAATCGGGGTGCTGGCGTTCGTTCCGGTCATTACCTATCTCGTGTTACTCCCCGGAGTGGCCAAGCATCTTAGGCCGGTTCTGCGAACTGAACTAGTCGGCTTCGGTCTGTTTATTGGAGCCATGGTGCTGGCAGCATTCTTGCCCTGGCCCTGGGCGTAAGAACGCGAGCGAGACTATTTGTGAACGCTATTTGTGAACCACGGAGCTACGAACCACGGAGCTTAGCATGATCAGAGTCTCAACCGTAATCCCGACCTTCAATCGCCGAGAGTACATAAGGCGCGCGATTGACAGTGTCCTGGCCCAGACCGTTCCCGTTGATGAAATCATCATTGTCGACGACGAGAAGTCTACCGACAATATCGCCGAGGCGGTCGATAAATGGTACGGGCCCAGCATACGAGTGGTGAAGCAGGGAGGCGGCTTATCCGGAGCACGCCGGCGCGGTGTGCAGGAGGCTCGGGGAGAGTGGATTGCATTTCTGGACAGCGACGACGACTGGGCGGTGGATAGAAACCGGCAATTCCTGGAGGCTGCGTCCAAGGTTCCTCCGGATGTCGCGTGGATCTTTGGCGATCTGCGAGTCGTAACCGACGCAGGAGAAGGGATGACGCTGTTCGAGGAATTCGGACTGAGCGTAGAGGAAAGTCCGCACGTGTTTGCGGACTCGCTCACCGTGCAGTTCCCGTTTCAGTTTGGCCTGCTGCAGGGCAGCTTTATCCGGCGCAGCGTGCTTCTGGAGCTCGATTGCTTCAACGAAGGGCTGAACCATTCCGAGGATCTTTTCGCCGGCTTTCAGGTCGCTTGCCGCTACAGGTTCGCTGCAATTCCGTCCGTGGTGGGCCGGTATTACCGGACATCAGATCTGGCGGCAAACTCGGCCTTGCTCAAAGGCAATAGTGGCGCCGATTACTTCCGGTCGAGAATGCTATGCTTCGAGTTGGTGGTCAAGTCAGGTCGAAAACGGCCCTGGAACCTGCTTTACGCTTCCGCGGTCTTTGGATTGTGCAAAGTCTTAGCCGAGCAAGGCCATCTGCCCCGAGGTTTGGCGCGGCAGCAGTTTCGATACGGAGGCATCTCGGCAAAAGGCCTCGCGTTCTACGGTGCGGCGCTGTTTGGTCAGGGCGGAGTCGAAACCTGGACTAAAGTCGCCAAGCTTCGCAGGAAGCTGTTCCCGGAGAAAGTAAGCGTTGCGAAGAACGGCCTGCAAGCCTCGATGGCGAGTCCAGTTAGCGAGACGAGTAAGTAAGCTTTTGCCCTGCTTACTCGGGGCTATATCATGAGAGATCCTCTAGTCAGTGTCGTGATACCGACTTACAACCGGGCTGGGTTAATCTCCGAGACCATTGACAACGTCCTTGGCCAAAGCTATCCGAACCTTGAACTCATCGTGGTGGACGACGGTTCCACCGACCAGACTCAATCGGTTCTCCGTCGCTATGGAAATCGACTGCGAATCGTAACGCAGGATAATGCCGGGGCATCCGCGGCTCGCAACCGGGGCGCCGCCATGGCCCGCGGAGAGATTCTCGCCTTTCAGGATTCCGATGATCTGTGGAAAACCACTAAGCTGGAGCGGCAGGTGGCTCTGCTGCGAGAGTTCGGGCCTTCGGTGCCATGTTGCTTGTGCAACACCACGATGCGGCTGGCCGACGGAAAGGAGTTCACGTCGTTTGATGTTTCTCTGATTCATCCCAAGCAGGGGGACGGGTTATGGATTAATGCCCCCGAGGTGCTGGCAAACCGATTCGTTCTGTTCAATCAAGCTGCGGCGATACGCCGGGACACGTTCGAGAAACTCGGGGGCTTCGACGAAAAATTAAAGTACCTCGAAGACTATGATCTGTCTCTGCGCCTATCGCTCGAGGGACCTTGGGCTCTGATTCAAGAACCGCTTGTGATCAACCGTGTAGGAGTGTCGCACGGTCTTTCCCAGCAAGCCTCGAACAACCCGATTGTGATCAAGGAATATGAACTGACGATTTTTAAGCGGATGCTGGCACTGGTCGATGAGGGTGGTCAGCGCGCAAATCTCCGGCCACACCTCGAACGGCGGCTCAGAGTCTTTCGCCGGGGCGTTGAAGAATTCAATAAGGGTCAGAATAGCTCCTGGAGTTCCAGGCTGAACGGCCGGCTGATGAGCACGATCGGACATTACCGAGACGCTATTTTCAGACGGTCGCCGTGGTTCCCGAAGGCGATTACTCTCGCCGCGAACCCTCCGAGTCGGTTGCCTGCGGATTCAAAGTACAAGGCGATGGCCCACTGAGCCTGCCAGGCATATTGGAATCGTGACCTGCAAGTGATGATTTATTCTTCATCTTATAGATCCTTGTCTTGTAGATCATTGTCTTATGGACCGTCTATCGCGAGGGTTGACTAGTGGGCGATAGTTTCTACTTTGGCGGCGGGTCGAGCGAAACGGCGCTGCTTCCGATCGTGGCCGTCCTGATGACGCTCACGATCATTCTGATGCTTGGGTTGCCGCGTAAGTATGCGGTCGTCCCGTTCCTTTTAGCCACATTCCTGCTTCCGCGCGATCAAGTGGTAGTTATCGCGGGCGTTCATTTCTTTGTACAGCGGATCATTGTTCTAGCCGCATGGCTCGGATTAGCCGTAACAAAGTTGTCGTCGTCATCGAGACTGTTCGGGCGGCGACTGGATATCTTCGATGCAATATTCGCGGTGTGGGCCCTCTATCATGCTTTCGCGTTCCTGGTTGTATTTCAGTTCGCCTCCGGTGCCGCCATCAATCAGGCAGGCCAGCTGGTCGATCTCATCGGCACGTACTTCCTGCTGAGATACCTCATTCGGGATGACCAGGATATTCTCCGGGTCCTTAAGACGTTTGCCGTGGTGGCCGTGATTGTTGGAATTTGCATGTTGAATGAAAAGCTGCGCGGCCAAAATCTCTTTGGATACCTCGGCGGACGATTTACGCCGGAAGTTCGTGAAGGTGCAACCCGCGCCCAAGGCCCGTTTGCGCACGCTATTTTGGCAGGTAGCTTCGGAGCCACCTCGCTGCCTCTGTTTGTCTGGCTGGGGATGGCAAAGAAGACCAGGACTCTCGCCGTCGCCGCAGTCCTCGCCTGCACAGTGATGGTACTGGCTTCCGCTTCCAGTACTCCGCTGTTGGCCTATGTTGCCGGCATCATCGCTATTTCTTTCTGGCCGATGCGGAAGCACATGCGTAAGTTCCGCTGGGGATTAGTCATCGGTCTGCTTGTATTGCATCTGGTGATGAAGGCGCCGGTCTGGTTCTTGATTGAAAGAGTCAGCATTGTAGGCGGTTCCTCCGGATTTCACCGGGCGGAGTTGGTCGATCAGTTCATTAAGCACTTTGGCGACTGGTGGCTTTTCGGCACCAATACAAACGACAGCTGGGGAAATCAGATGATCGATCTGAGCAACCAGTTCGTAGCCGAGGGTGAGTCTGGGGGACTGGTATCGTTCATCTGCTTCATTGCGATGATCTCGATTTGCTTCAGCAGGATTGGTAAAGCGAGAAAGCTGGCAAAGGGGGACCGCGCGAGGCAGTGGTATTTCTGGTTATTTGGCGCCGCCATGCTTGCACACATTGTGGCTTACTTCGGCATTGGCTACTTCGACCACATGCAGGTAGCCTGGTTCGCTCTACTGGCAATGATCATAGCGGCTACGGCGCCGATCCTGGCCATGACCTCAGCGCCCGGAAACGAAGTGCATGAAGTGCAACTGACCGGGCCAGGATCGGACTTCGTGTTGCCCTCCCATCTGGAATCAGGCGCGGACTTGGACGAGCCAGGCGGCCTGCTGCCTTATCGGCGCTGACAAGGACCATTGGGGGCTCGGTCGAATATTTTTACTTTCGCCTGACGGCGGTTGGCCAAGTCAGGCCCGAGTTTCGAAACCTTGCACGGAATCAGGAAACGAGGACAGTGTGTTGGTTGGTTGTTGGCGCCCGGTAGTTGAGCTACAGAGGAGATTGCCTTATGAAGGTCAGCGTCCTTATGCCAGTCTGCAATGGCGGAGCCACCATTGAGGCGACACTAAAGTCTGTCCTTGAGCAAACGGCACCAGCGGACGAGATACTCGTCATGAATGACGGGAGTACCGATGACACCGCTGCCATTGTGAGTTCCCATCGGCCCCAGGTCACTCTATTGTCTCAGCCGAACGGTGGCGTCGCCAGCGCGCGGAATGCTCTATGTCAGCGCGCCCAGGGAGATATATTAGCGTTTTTGGATGCGGATGACATCTGGCACCCGGAGTATCTCAAGGTACAACGCCGGCTCCTTGAGGAGTATCCAAGTGCGGTGGCTTCCTACACTGGACATTTGGATTTCTACGGATACGACGACTACCTCTGGCCACACGAACCACCCAATGCACATGGTGATACTGAACTTATGACACCATTGCAGTTTCTTGTCCGATACAATCGAGCCACCGGACCATTTGCCTCAATGAGTTACTGCTGTACGCGAAGCAATAGTTTGAGAAAAATCGGCGACACACCTTTTCGCGTCGACGGAGTCGACGACTCATATCTCGCCTGCGCGCTGGCTCTTGCCGGTCCTGTGATCTATGCACCGAAGCCGCCGCTGGTGGCGTATAGGGTAACGCCCACATCGTTCTCCGCCGACCGCTTGAAAATGTATGGACGTTGGGTACAAGTATTTGAGTTGATGAAGCCGCTCTATGAAGCATCGGGGGATTCGCATCTCCTGCGGGCGTTCAAGCTGGCCTTTGCTTCGAAGAGGCGTGCCTATAGCAAGTTGTTATTGGGAGCAAACCAATTCGCCGAAGCGCGGGAACAATTGCGACGCTCTCTTGAGGATTCGAGCAACCCTGCATCGATAGCCAAATCGCTCACTCTCTTGTCAATCACCTACCTGCCGACCGGGTTGCATCCCGCATGGCCGCCTAGAAAACGGCAATGGAAGGGAAGCCCTTCTTAGGTGTTGTTATGAAGCTTTCCATCATCATTTTGTGCTGGAACGACCTCAAGGTAATCGGAGATTGCCTGCGGTCGGTCTATGCCACGACGCGCTCCACCGAGTTTGAAGTTATCGTGGCCGATAATGGTTCGACCGACGGGTCGATCGAGTTTATTCGCCAGAATTATCCACAGGTACGGCTGATCGAGAATGGCAAGAACCTGAGATTTGCCAAGGCGAACAATGTCGGCATACGAGCCAGCCGCGGCGAGTGCGTGCTCATTCTCAATCCCGACACCATCATTCACGAAGGCACTCTGGACAAAATCGTGCTTCTGGCCGACCAGCATCCGGAAGCCGGCGCCTTCGGTTGCCGGGTGTTGAATGCCGATGGATCTTATCAGGGATGTATCCGGCCTCTGCCGACCATTCGCGGCGAATGGATCGCGGCGCTCGATCTCGGAGTGCTGGGTCATCTCTTCCAGTGGTTCGAACCCAACATTTATGTTCGCTGGAAGGGTGAGACACGACGGACGGTGGGCTGGCTGGCGGGATGCTTCATCCTGCTGCGCGGCGATTTGCTGAAGAAGCTCGGAGGCTTTGACGAGCAGTTTTTCTACTACCACGAAGATATGGATCTCTGCCGCCGGGTCTGGGAAAGCGGCGTCTCGATTTTATATACGCCCGAGGTGAGCATTATTCACCTGGGCGGGCAGTCGACCAGCAAGCGCTTTCCGCCTATCGGCTTCGCGCTGGATGGGCAGGTGACCCGCTACCTCTACTACTACAAGCATCACGGCAAGAGCGGCGTACGCAGCATTCGCCGCATCGCGCTGGTCTCGTTGACGCTCCGCAGAATGGGTTACGGACTGCTGCAGCTGGCGCGGCCGAGCGAGAGCGGGAAGGCGCGCCTCGAACTGCTGCGCGTGTTGTTCGACTGGAATCTTAGAGTCGATCCGGTTCGCCTGGTCGAGCAGGGAGAAGAACCAGATCTGGGGCTGACTTCGGCGGTCCGGGTACTCGAACGGTGACTGACCTCCAACGGTAATAACTAATGACCAGGACAAGGGAAAGACTTTCGAGAGAGGGGAACGAATGAGCCGGCAAAACAATCGAGTGCGCGTGCTCTACAGTTTCCCCAACAAGCTGGGAGCAGCGCGAATCTGCTATACCGCGTGGCAGCAGGTGAACGGACTGGCGGCTGCGGGCGCCGACGTCACCGTATTCACCGGAGGGTTGCTCCGGCCGGTTCCTGCCGGCGTGAAGGTGCATACGACTCTGGCGCGGGGGAAGCTGAGAATTCCCTACAAGTTGATCGGCAACGCGCGCGCCATCCATCTGCACGACTACCTGGTTTCGTGGCGACTGGAAAAATTAGCCGGCGAGATTGACATCATTCACACTTGGCCGCAAGGTGCGCTGCGGACAATTAAGGCTGCCGCGAAACTCGGCATTCCAACGGTTCTCGAGCGGTGCAACGCCCATACAAGATACTCCTACGAAATCGTCAAGAAAGAGTGCGAGCGGCTTGGGGTCTCGCTTCCGCCGGGTCACGAGAGCGCCTTCAGTGAAGACGTTCTTAGAGTTGAGGAAGAAGAATTCCGCCTGGCGGATCGCCTCCTGTGTCCCTCGGAATTTGTGGTCAAGACCTTTCTCGACCGCGGCTTCGCGCGAGAGAAGCTGGCCCGACATATCTACGGCTACGATGAAACCGTCTACCACGCCTCGCCCCGCCACGAACAGAAAAAAGGTGGGCTCAAGATGCTGTTCGTCGGTGTGTGCGCGGTGAGGAAGGGCGTGCACTTTGCGCTTGAGGCGTGGCTGCGCTCGCCCGCTTCGCGCGAAGGAACATTTACGATCGCCGGAGAATTCTTGCCGTCTTACGCAGAGAAATTGGCCCCCATGCTTTCGCATCCCAGTGTCCGCGCCTTGGGCCACAGTAACGACGTGCCGTCGCTGATGCGGGAAAGTGACGTTCTCGTCCTGCCAAGTCTGGAAGAGGGTTTCGGCCTGGTCTGCACCGAAGCTATGGGCAGCGGATGCGTCCCACTCGTTTCCGACGCATGCACCGACATCTGCAGGCACATGGAAAATGCGTTGGTGCATCGCGTCGGGGATGTCTCCACCCTTACGGAGCACATCACCCTGGTTCACCAGGACCGTGCATTACTCGATCGGCTGCGCTCGAATGGACTCAGCATTCTCGACGGACTCACCTGGGCCGCTGCCGGTGTGAAGCTGCTCGACGCCTATCGCGAAACCATCGCGATGTCCCCGGCGTCGCGCGAAACGGTCCTCGCCTAGCATCGGAAATAAGAATAACGGTGAATTCAATTCAAACTCAATACGTAGTCATCACGCCCGTCCGCGACGAGGAAAAATTCATTGCGAACACGGTTCGCTCCGTGCTCGAACAATCGGTGCGGCCTGCCGAGTGGATCATCGTGAACGATGGTTCGTCGGACCGCACCGGAGAAATCCTCGACGGCTTCGCGGCCGAACATTCCTGGATCCGGGTGGTTCACCGCGTCAACCGCGGCTTCCGCAAGTCCGGAGGCGGGGTGGTGGAGGCCTTCAACGACGGCTACGGAATTCTCACCGTCAAGGACTGGGACTTCATCGTCAAGCTGGACGGAGATCTGACCTTCACTCCCGACTACTTCGAAAAATGTTTCGATCAATTCCGCCAGGACCCCAAGCTGGGAATCGGAGGCGGAACCATCTATCACGTTCTCGAAGGTAAAGATCACATCGAAGAGGTTCCCGCATTTCATGTGCGGGGTGCGACGAAAATCTACAAACGCGATTGCTGGGAGGCAATTGGAGGCCTGTGGTTGGCTCCGGGCTGGGACACGATCGACGAAGTCAAAGCCAACATGCTGGGCTGGACGAGCCGGAGCTTCCCCGAAATCCAATTATGCCAGCAGCGTCCGACCGGCACCGCCGAGAATCGCTGGAAAGATCTGGTGAAGTGCGGCCGGGCCCGCTACGTTTCCGGGTACCATCCACTGTTCATGGCCAGCAGTTGCCTGATCCGGTTATTCCGCGAGCCCTTGCTCGTCGGATCCGCCGGGCTGTTTTATGGCTATGTCACCGGCTATCTGAATCATCTTCCGCAGGTCGACGATCCGGCCATGATCCGCTATTTGCGCGATCAGCAACTCCGGCGCTTGATGGGACGGGAAACCATCTGGAGATGAACCTGGCTTTCTGGGCCACGTTTGCGCAAGCGGCCTTGAGGATCCCGCGGGAAGCAGAATCTTAATTATGTGCGGCATTTGCGGAAAACTTGAATTCGGGCGCGAGAAGCAGGTCTCGCCGTCACTGCTGAAGAGCATGGCGGACGCGATCCGCCATCGCGGCCCCGACGACGAAGGCTTCTACACCTCGGGACAGGTGGGCTTCGGCTTCCGCCGCCTCTCGATCATCGATCTGCAGGGCGGACACCAGCCCTTGTCGAACGAAGACGGTACGGTCTGGATCGTCTTCAACGGAGAAATCTACAATTATCAGGGGCTGCGCGAGGAACTCATCGCCAAGGGTCACGTCTTCAAAACCAAGACGGACACCGAGGTGATCGTTCATCTCTACGAGGAGTATGGCTCCGAATGCGTGGCCAAGCTTCGCGGCATGTTCGGCTTCGCCATCTGGGACTCCAAGACGAGCACGCTTTTTCTGGCTCGCGACCGGGTTGGCATCAAGCCGCTCTATTACTACGCCGGAGAAAAATTCCTGTCTTTCGGCTCCGAGATCAAGGCGATTCTTGCCGATCCGGCGGTGCCGCGCGAGGTCGATCCGCAGGTCATCGATCAGTTTCTTACGTTCTACTATGTGCCCGGCAAACAGACCCTGCTGCGCAACCTCTTCAAGCTGGAGCCCGGACATTCGCTCACGGTAAAAAATGGAAGAATCGAGATCCGGCGCTACTGGGATCTGGATTTCTCCGGTGCGAGCAATCATCATTCGTCGAACGGCAATGGCTACGAACGGCAACTGGTGGAGCTGCTCGACGAGTCCGTGCAGCTGCACATGATCAGCGACGTTCCGGTCGGTTTCTTGCTGAGCGGCGGCGTGGACTCCACGGCGATGTTGAGCTTCGCCGCGGAGAAGACTGACAAGCCGATCAGTACCTACACTCTCGGATTCGCCTCGCAGGGCGTAGTCGACGAACGCCCGTATGCCCGGCTTGCGGCCGAACGCTACGGCTCGAAGCATTACGAGATTTCCATGTCGCCGGAGGAGTTCTCCGACTTCCTTCCGAAATATGTCTGGCAAATGGAGGAACCCGTCGTTGAGCCGCCTGCAATCGCCCTTTACTACGTTTCAAAGCTGGCCAGCCAATACGTAAAAGTGCTCATCTCAGGCGAGGGCGGCGACGAGGCTTTCGCCGGATATCAGAACTACCGCAACACCTTCTGGTTCGAGACCGCCAAGAAGTTTTTCGGACCGCTTCGCGGGCCGGTCGGCCACGGCATGAGCGCTCTGGGGAAGGCTTTCGGTTCCCGCGTCCTGTCGCAATACGGACCCCGCATGGATTCGAAGCTGGCCGATTATTACCTGAGCCGGTCTTCAACCCCATTTCAATATTTCAATCAGGCCGATGCGGGACTCTACTCGCTAGAGATGGCGCAGCGCGTGAGCAAAGACCGGTCCATCGATGTTGTGCGGCAGTTCCATACCGGCGGCGCCAGCTTCGGCCTGTTGGAACGAATGCTCTACGTCGACACAAAAACCTGGTTGCCCGATGATCTTTTGGTCAAGGCGGATAAAATGACGATGGCGAACTCGGTCGAGCTGCGGGTTCCGTTCCTCGATCACAAAGTTCTGGAATTTGCGGCGCAGCTCCCGCGGAACCAGAAAGTCCGCGGCCTGACCACGAAATATCTGGCGAAGAAGGCGCTGGCCAAACACGTTCCCAAAGAAATTCTGGAGCGGCGCAAAGTTGGCTTTCCCGTTCCCTACGATGCCTGGATGAGAAACAATCTGCGCCAGTGGGTGAACGAGATCCTGCTCGCCCCCGAGACGCTCTCGCGCGGATATTTTCAACGCAAGACCGTAGAAGACCTGATCCATCGCTACCAGGCCGGCGCCGGCTACGCCAAAGAAATATTCGCGCTCGTCGTTCTGGAACTGTGGCACCGTTCCTTCATCGACAACCGGGATCCGGTGGAAACCTTCCCCTACGCCGGGGTCCAGAGAGCCGCACAGAGTCCCACCCACTAACGAGACACAGAAACCTCTCCCCACTGAGGAGAACTTGAAACGTATCGCAACCATAGCTATCAGCCTTGGGGTATTCACACTTGACTGGTGTCTTCGCATAATTTGCTTCGCAACAGGGAGAAAGGCACCCATAACACCTGTTGTCCTGGCTTACCATTCGGTTTCTAAGGAGAACCGGGCTGCCTTCGCGCGGCAGATGGAAAAGCTCTCTCAGTACTCGAAATCCTGGGATGGCTCTGGCGCTCAACCGAACGGCGCGCGCCGCGCTTCTGTGACCTTCGACGATGGATTTCAGAACGTTGTTGAGAACGCAATCCCGGAACTCACGCGGCGAGGCCTTCCGGCAACTATTTTTGTCGTGACCGGAGCCATGGGAACAACTCCGAGTTGGGCAGACTATTCAGGGGGATCTGATCCCGAGCTGAACGAGCCCATCCTGACCGCGGACCAGTTGCGTCAACTGCCTTCGGATCTGATCCAGGTTGGCTCCCATAGCCTGACTCATCCGATGCTCCCTCTGTTGTCGGAGGAGCAGGCGAGGACTGAGCTTGCCGGGTCGCGCAAGACTTTGGAAGCAATTACGGGCAGAGAGGTTAAGCTGTTTAGCTTTCCCTACGGATCGGCGAGCGCAGAATTGGTCCGCTTGTGTCGCGAGGAAGGCTATGAGCAGGTTTTCATCACCTATCCTCGGGCGGTTTTTTCCGACTTCAACGGGACGGTTGTTGCACGCGTCAAGGTCGATCCGGATGATTGGCCGTTAGAGTTTCATCTCAAACTTCATGGGGCCTACCGCTGGCGGAATCGCTGGCGCGATTACTTAAAGGGATCGACTAGTTAGTTCTGAGCCATCGTCGTCCTTGTGATCAAATTGTGAACGGCAGATTGTAAGCGGCAGATTGTAAGTGGCCTATCATGATCGGCATAATCTCTAAAGACGGTGAAGCCGCGGCGGTGCGGGAGTTCTTCGAGTTATTCAAGACTCCCTGGGAGCCTTACGTTCCCGGTCGCGAGTATGACCTTGTCATCACGACCACCGGCGACGTTCCCGTTGACCTTCGTGCCTCTCTGCTCGCAGTTTACGATTCGAGGAGCACGCGATTCGACAGGGAAGCTGGAGTGGTCGCCAGACCGGCGCAGAATTGCAAGCGGCTCGAATTCCCGGACGGCGAGCTCCCTCTTTACCACGATGTGCAGGCTTTCGAAGCGAAAGGACAGCCGCTGCTTCTCGCGAAGGGTCAGAAGGCCGTCGTGGGGATGCAATTCAGCCACGCGGGCTGCCGCGTCCTCCGCTTCGGCTACGATCTGTTTCAGGAAGTGGAGTTTCTGCTCTCGCAGGGACAGCCGCCCGAGAATGCTCACATTCCGACGCTGGAGCTGCACATCTCATTGCTGCGCGCGTCCATGGTGAACGCGGGAATTAGCTTCGTCGAAATTCCAGCAGCGCCTGCAGGATATGAGTTCATGGCCTGCCTGACCCATGATGTGGATTTCACCGGCATTCGCGAGCACAAAGGCGATGCGACCATGTGGGGCTTTCTCTACCGCGCTCTTGCCGGCTCGTTTTTCGACGCCGCGAGAGGCCGCTCGACCTGGTCCAAGTGCTGGACCAACTGGCGCGCCGCATTTTCACTCCCTCTTGTCTACTGCGGATGGAAAGAAGATTTCTGGCTCGAATTCGATCGTTATATGAAGATCGAAAAAGAGCTGGGATCGACTTTTTTCTTCATCCCTTTCCCGAGGCGTCCCGGCACTCGCGACGGCCGCCCTGCACCGTGGCGCCGGGGAGCAAAATACGATTTGTCGAAAATCACCGACGAAGTGCGCGATCTGGTGGATCATGGCTGCGAAGTCGGGCTGCATGGGATCAATGCCTGGCAGGATGGGTCGGACGCCCAGCTCGAAGCGGCTCCCATCCGAAAGCTGGCCGGACGGTCGGGAGTTGGCATCCGCATGCACTGGCTCTACTTCGACCAGAATTCACCGCGCGTGCTCGAGCAGGCCGGCTTCTCCTACGACTCAACTTTCGGCTACAACGATGCAGTCGGCTTTCGCGCAGGAACGTCGCAGGTATTTTCCATCCCGCCGGCGGATTCTTTCCTGGAGCTGCCTATGACCATCCAGGACTCGGCGCTTTTCTATCCGGGAAGAATGCATCTGTCCGAAGCGCAAGCCATGGAGTCGTGCCGAAATATCATCGGCCAGCTGGTTCGCTTCGGCGGCGCGATGACCGTGAACTGGCATACGCGAAGCCTTTCTCCCGAACGTCTCTGGGGAGATTTTTATCGGGCACTGATCGTCGAAGCGCGCACACACAGGGTGTGGTTCGGCACTGCCCGGGAAGTTGTGGAGTGGTTCCGGATGCGGCGGGCGATTCGCTTCGAACAGGCGCAGTTCACCGAAGACGGCTTACAACTGAAGATCGACAGCCCTCCCCCGGGCAACCTGCCTCCGTTTTTCGTGAGAGTCCATTCTCCGAACGCGGGAGTGCGGGCAATCTCCTCTGCTGCTTCCGATTCGCGGTCCTATACTGACATCCCCTGGAAAGGTGAGGCCGAGCTGGCGCTGGTTCCACCGAAACACAGCGTAAGCTGACATTTTATGAGTTTCAATTCCATTCCTTCCTCAAGAGACGGTCTCACACGGAAACGTGTGTGCATGATCGCCTACACGAATTACCGATTTGACGGCCGGGTCAGGCTCGAAGCCGAATCGTTGGTGAGATGGGGATACGAGGTGTGCTTCCTGGTTCCTCGAGAGGGTAGGCACGCCAGAACCTACGTCCTGGATGGCGTCACCGTTAAAGAGCTCCCGGTCGATAAATATAACGGCCGAAACAAGCTCCGCTATGTTCTTTCGTATCTGACATTCTTATTTCTTGCGTTTGTAGCATCCACCGATCTCTTTATTCGATCTGGTGTCAGAGTAATGCACGTTCACAACATGCCAGACGTGCTTGTTTTCGCTACGGTCATTCCCCGTCTTTTCAACTGCAACATCGTTCTCGATCTGCACGACACGGTTCCAGAGACGTATCAGGCGAAATTCGGAAAGACTTCCGGTTTGTTTGTCCGTCTTCTCCGTCTGGAGGAGCGCATTTGTTGCGCTCTGGCCCATCGCGTCATTTGTGTCAATCATGTGCAGCGGGAGACCGTCATCGAACGAGGCATCCCCGCCGACAAGGTTTCGACCGTCATCACAATGCCCAGATTCGTGCCTCACCTGCGGCCGCGCGAGGAGCGCGAGCATGAGCCGGTCTTTCGCATGGTGAATCACGGAACAATCTCCAAACGGCTGGGGAATGACCTGATTCTGGAAGCCGCCGCCAAGCTGATCCATGAAATTCCGGGCTTCGAGCTGCATTTCATTGGAGCGGGCGACAATCTGGATCACCTGGTGACGCAGAGCAGCTCCCTGGGACTTACGGATCATGTTCACTTTCACGATGTTGTGCCTTGGGACCAACTGGCGGAGAAGCTGAGCATTATGGACGTAGGGATCGTTGCCAACCGGATCAACGTGGCGACGGATCTGATGTTGCCCTCGAAGCTGATCGATTATGTGGTCCTGGGTATTCCCGCGATAGTGCCCCGCCTGAGGGCGATTGAATACTATTTCTCGGAAGACATGGTCGCGTATTTCGAAGCTGAGAACGTCGATTCCATGGTAGCTACGACGGTAAGCCTCTATCGCGACAAAGCTCGCAGGGAGCGGCAACCGGTGAAGGCCAGGAAGTTCTGGGACGAAAATCAGTGGGAAGGTCCCGGAAAGGGCTTGCGAAGCCTGTACGAAGGCCTGTTCCTGGGGCACGAGTCGGGATCGCAACCGATCAAGATCGACGGGGCATCTCTTACGATGTCGCCGGAGAAAGCGGCCCAGGATAGCCAGGGTCAGTATTCGACAAAACCTTAAGGAATCGAACTTCCCCCGCGAAGTTGTTTTGAGGTGAGATAGTATGAGCCACTTATCGCCTGCCGTGTTTTGATCACGTCTAAAGAGCAGAACCGCAAGAGCCAGAAACGCAAGAGATACCTAGGAGGATGAGAGCCGTGTCTGAGGAAATAGTCATCGTTGCAGGACTAGGAGAGGTCGGCCAGCCCCTGCTCCGCATCTTGGAAAGAACCTACAACTGCGTTGGTGTCGATGTTTCGCCGGTTGAGGCTGACCGACCCTGCTCGGTATTGCATGTCTGCTACCCATTTCAGATCAAGGATTTCGTCTCTACCACCGCGGCGTACATTGAGAAGTACAGGCCAGCCCTGGTCGTCATCAACAGCACGATTGCGATTGGCACCTGCCGCCGGGTGCAGGACCGGGTCAGTCCGCCGATCGTGTACAGTCCGGTGCGAGGCAAGCACGCAAAAATGGAACAGGACATGCTGCGTTACCAGAAGTTCGTGGCCGGCTTTGATGCGGGATCGACGCAACGAGCGGTCGAGCACTTTGCCGGAGCTGGTTTCAAAGTCGCGACCTTTCCCACCCCGGAATCGGGCGAACTCGGCAAACTGCTGGAGACCACATGGTTAGGCATGCTGGTCGGCTGGGCACAGGAGATAGAGCGGATGGCGGCACAGTGTGGGGCCTCCTACAGCCAGGTGAACGCCTTCATCGAAGAAATCGATTACCTCCCCACCAACGTGTTTCCGGGTTACATTGGTGGCCACTGCGTCATGCCCAATATCCAAATTCTACGCAGCCTGTTTTCTTCCCGGTTTCTCGAGGCAGTCGTCGAGTCCAACCAGGCGAAAGAGAAGGAATTGCTGGTGGCGGAAAGCGCTAAAACGGCAAGATGAGATGAGGTTGGCCCGAAAAAACCAGTTCCGAAGCTCGGCGGTCCGTGGCTTACCGATGGAGTACCAGAGTCAATGATAGATTGCTTGACCCAATACTATCGGTGCCCCGAACGCTACCTTCGATCCTCTCTGAGAGGTCCGCTTTCGGAGCCCAGCGGATATTTTCGTTTCGGTGAGCGCACCCTCTACGGCAGATATTCTGGACGTCATCTGCCCGAGTCTCCGGCAGCTTCCCTGCCCGACGCGCTACTGGAAACGACGATCCAGAACGGAGAAGTGCGCCTTCCCTTCGATTTCGCGGCGGTCATCGATAGTCTTCGCTACGAGCGGTATATGAAGAACGGTTTGGACAAGCGCGCAACCGTCCGAACGGCGATCAACAACTCCTATTACTTTATTCGGCCCATCTTACCGGTCGGAGTCAGGAAATACCTGCAGCGACTTCGGTTAAGCGGCTGGGAACAGATACCCTTCCCAACCTGGCCAGTCGATCGATCCGTCGATACCCTCTGTGAGCAGTTGCTCCTGCTCTCAATGAGAGCGGCGGGCCTGGATCAAATTCCGTTCATCTGGTTTTGGCCGGAGGGCGCGCCCAGTTGCGCAATCATGACTCACGATGTGGAAACGCGCCTGGGAAGAGATTTTTGTCCGGACATGATGGACATGGATGATTCCTTTGGAATCAAGTCTTCCTTTCAAGTCGTACCCGAAGATCGATATGAAGTGCCACCTTCCTTCCTCCAAAACATCAAAGACCGGGGCTTCGTACTGGCGGTCCAGGATTTGAACCATGACGGGCGCCTTTTCAAGGATCGTTGCCAGTTCGTGACCCGCGCGCAGAAGATCAACGAATATGGCCGCCAATGGGGCGCGAAAGGATTTCGATCCGCGATCTTGTACCGCCGGCAGGAATGGTTTGAGGCCCTAGAGTTCGCCTACGACATGTCAGTTCCGAATGTCGCACACCTTGATCCGCAGCATGGCGGATGCTGTACGGTAATGCCATTTTTTGTTGGCAGGATCCTGGAGTTGCCGGTCACCACCACGCAGGACTACACACTTTTCAATATTCTGAACGACTATTCCCTCGACTTATGGAAGCGCCAGATCGATCTCATCATGGAAAGACACGGTCTGATCAGCTTCATCGTCCACCCCGACTACGTCACTACACCTCGTGAAACGGCCGTGTACAAAGCTCTCCTGGGGTACTTGGCGCAATTACGAGCGGAGCGGGGCGTGTGGATGGCGACCTCGGACGAAGTCAACCGCTGGTGGAGACAAAGAGCGGAAATGATTCTTGTAGAAGATGGCGACGTCGTGCGCATTGAAGGTGCGGGCAGTGAACGCGCCCGACTGGCCTATGCCAGCGAGAAAAATGGGCGGCTAGTGTTCAGCTTTCCGCCAGCCTCGGCGTCAACCTCGGATTCAAGCGGGATGCCCCTGGTGGAGCACTCCGCCCGGCGGCGCTAGAAACCCACCTCATGACACTCCTGGAAAGTATGCAGAAGGCAACAGGGTCTACAGCTGGTTCGAGGGCAATGCTGGCCAGTGCGTCTGAGACGCTCCGATTGTCTGCCCAAATGGAAAAGGCTGCAGCCTCTGTTTACGAGATTGATCCGATCGGCGACCCACGCTGGGCAGCTCTCGTGAATCGCCATCCTCGAGCATCCGTCTTCCACAGTCCAGGCTGGCTGAAAGCCTTGCGTGCCGTGTACGGCTATGAGCCGGTAGCTCTCAGCACCTCCGCTCCGGGATCGGACTTGACCAATGGTCTGGTGTTTTGCGGCATAAGAAGCTGGTTGACTGGTCGACGCTTGGTGTCGCTGCCCTTCTCCGACCATTGCGAGCCCTTAATCGATCGTGCCGGCGAACTGGATGACATGCTTCTGCATATGAAGCGGCGTGTCGACCACGAAAAGTGGAGGTATGTCGAAATCAGACCTGTTTCCTGCGCGCCGAGCGGCTATACGAAGCTGAGTAAAGGGGCGGTCTATGCCTTTCATCGCCTCGATTTGCGCCCCAGCACGAAAGAACTCTTGCAGAGCTTTCACAAGGATTGTGTTCAAAGAAAGATTCGTCGCGCTGAACGGGAAAATCTGCAATACGAAGATGGAGCGTCTGAGGATCTCCTGCAGAAATTCTATCGGCTTCTGGTCGTGACGCGTCGGCGCCAATATTTGCCGCCTCAGCCACTGAACTGGTTTCGAGGCTTGATGGCTGCGTTTGGCGAGGATCTCAAGATTCGCGTGGCATCCAAGGATGGCATCGCCGTGGCCAGCATCCTGACGCTCTCCCACAAAAAGACCATGGTCTACAAGTATGGTTGCAGCGACGCCGCCTTCAATAATTTGGGAGGAACCGCGCTTCTATTCTGGAAAACCATACAGGAAGCCAGGGACGCCGGCTTTGAAGAGCTCGATATGGGCCGCTCTGATACCGACAATCCGGGCCTTATTGCTTTTAAGGGGCACTGGGGCGCAGTGGAAACGTCACTGAGCTATTGGACTTACCCGCACCGGCCCGCGGGCCCTTCCACCGGATGGAAAAAAAGCTTGGCTCAGAAAGTAGTTTCGGCCGCGCCCGATCTGGTGCTGGAAACAGCTGGCAAGCTTCTGTACCGGCATGTCGGATAGGCAACCAGCCCTCCCCAAAATCGTGAAGCCCGGTCGTTAAGAAAGACAGATGAATCCTAAAAGTCTATTGTCCCCCGAAGCTGGTTGGAGAATTATCTAGATTACACCCACAACAGGTTGGAGGCTCAATGCAAACGTTAGTAGATTCAGGAGCAACGCCCAAGATTATGAGAGGCAATGATCAGGGTTGTAACGTGGCCGTCATCGGGGCTGGACCCTACGGTCTTTCCGCCGCAGCATGTTTACGAGCGGCGGGCGTCGAAACCAGAGTCTTTGGTCAGCCCATGTCCTTCTGGAAGCGGCATATGCCGGTTGGTATGTGTCTCCGCTCCCCTTTGGATGGATCCAATCTGGCGGATCCTGACCGTAAATTCAGTCTGAAGGCGTATGCGCGGGCCAAAGGCCATCCGCTAACGTCTCCACTGCCGCTGGAACGCTTTGTCGATTACGGATGCTGGTTCCAGCAGCAGACGGTTCCTGACATTGACCAGCGACTGGTCACCCGCGTCGAACAGGGTGCGACCGGCTTCCAATTAACCCTGCAGGACGGCGAGAGAGTTAAAGCGAAACGCGTGATCGTGGCCGGTGGAATCGTGCCCTTTGCCTATCGTCCACCACAATTCCAGGGACTGCCCGCGGAACTGGCCTCTCACTCCTGTGATCAAACCGATCTTCGCCGATTTACCGGGAAGCGGGTCATCGTGGTTGGAGGCGGACAGAGTGCGTTGGAATCGGCGGCGCTTCTGCATGAAGCTGGAGCAGAGGTTCGCGTCGTGATCCGGGAAGCGGGACTTCGTTGGACATGGCAAAGGCCATGGCTGCACACCTTCCGGCCCATCGGCCGACTCCTATACGCTTCTCCTGATGTGGGTCCGGCAGGAATCAGTCATGTGGTCGCCGCGCCTAACTTGTTTCGGCGCTTGCCGCGTGGAGTCCAGAAGCAATGGGCGGAGCGGTCGATACGGGCTGCCGGCGCGGGCTGGCTCAAGCCCCGGCTGCTGCAGATTCCCCTCACCACGGCGCGATCGGTAGCGAGTGCTGTTCCATCCAACGCCCACCTCAATGTCCGTCTCGACGACGGCTCCGAGCTTTCTGCCGATCACTTGTTGATGGCCACCGGATATCGGGTCGACATCTCGAAGTACGAGTTCCTGGCGCCTGAGTTGCTCTCCCGCATAACTTCGGTTGAGGGATACCCGGTCCTGGATGGCGGATTTGAGACTTCGGTGGAGGGACTGCATTTTCTCGGCGCTCCTGCCGCCTGGAGCTTCGGACCGCTGATGAGATTTGTTGCCGGTGCCGACTTCGCCACTCGAACGCTCGCGCGATCCATCGTAAGGTGTTCACAAGTGGACGCAAGGTAACCCTACGGAAACCACTTTTCAAACAAAAACAGCGTTCTCGATCGACCAAATGCAGCCCTGCACCTCTGCGCTGGTGATGGGTACGAACTATCGTGCGCTGGGTCTGGTTCGTTGCCTGGGGCGGCGCGGCATACCCGTCTGGGTTCTGGAAACCGACCCGCATATGCTGGCCAGCTTCTCCCGGTATACGGAGCGTTCTTTACCCTGGCCGGTTGGCGATGATCGTACCCAGGTCGAGTACCTGCTCTCGCTGCCGCTGAAGCACCAACTCGAGAGGGCTTTGCTATTCCCCACCGACGACGAAGGTGCGGTGCTGGTCGCTCGCAATCATGAGGCCTTGTCCCAACGCTACAACCTGACCACCCCCCCGTGGGATGAGTTACGCTGGGCGTGTGACAAGAGGCTGATGTATCAGATGGCTGAGAGCCTCGATCTTGATCAACCTCTTACCTTCTTCCCGCGCGACCGCGCCGAATTGCTGGCACTCGATTGCCCCTTCCCGGTCGTCGTCAAACCTGCGATGAGAATGGAAGTGAACCAGCTCACCGTCGACAAAGCCTGGCTGGTTCATGACCGCGAATCCCTGCTGAGGCGCTACGATGAAGCTTGTTCGCTCCTTTCTTCGGATTTGATCATGATCCAGGAATTCCTGCCCGGTTGGGGAGAAGCGCAATTTTCCTATGTCGCGCTTTGCGATGCTGGTCGTCCTCTCGCTTTCGTAACGGCGAGGCGCGCGCGCCAGGTTCCGATGGATTTTGGTCGCTTCAGCAGTTTCGTCGAAACCGTCGAAGAGCCGCGGGTGGTTGAGCCCGCAATTCGGCTGCTCAACGCGCTCCGCTACACCGGTCTGGTTGAAGTCGAGTTCAAGCGCGACCCTCGCGACGGCGAGTACAAACTCCTCGACATCAACACGCGCGTTTGGGGCTGGCATACCCTGTGCGGGCGCGCCGGGGTTGATTTTCCCTATCTCCTCTGGCTCATGGCGCAGGGTCAACCCGTTCCCGAAGTGCACGCGCAAATCGGAGTGCGGTGGGCAAGACTCGGCGCCGATCTTTACACGGCGCTTCGCGAAGTGTCGCGAGGTCGATTGTCCGTTCGTACTTACCTTCAATCTCTCCGCGGCCCCATCGAGTGGGCGATTTTTGCCGCCGATGATCCGTTGCCCTTCCTCTGGCAGTTACCTTCGCTTCCCTACTTGATGGCGAAACGTGCCTTGCAGGCAAGGAAGCCGAAAGCTTCCAGCCCGACCGCATAAACGCATAAATGACACATTGCTAGGATTGCTGCCGCGGATAAGCTGTTGCCTCGGTTGCCATCCTGACTCCCAGCAAAGGCGGTTTTTCATGTCAGATCCCCTAATGACTGAAAGGTCCGGCGACGACCTACCAAGCGCTCGTGCCCCCTTCGATCCCCGAAAATCTTCAGGAATTGCCCTGGTCGCAAAAGACGGTGCGGCCGCCTTATACAAGGACGGCACTTACCTGCAAAAAAATCCCTCCTGGCATGTGGATGAGTCCGGCTGGAAGGCCGAGCAGATCATGCGGCTGCTAAGCCGGCATAAAATCGCGCCGGGCACGGTCTGCGAGATCGGCTGCGGCGCTGGAGAAGTCCTGCGACAATTACAGGCAGGCTTGGCCAGCGACTGCGTTCTGTCCGGCTATGACATCTCGCCGCAAGCCTACGAACTTTGCCAACCGAGAGCCAACGACAAGCTCTCCTTCAAGCTGATGGACATCAGACTGGAGAAGGAAGATATTGTCTTCGACCTGGTACTGATCCTGGACGTGATCGAACATCTGGAGGATTATTTCAGTTTTCTGCGGGAAGTCAGGCCAAGAGGCCGGTTTACCATCTTTCACATTCCGTTGGACGTTTCGGCGCAAACTGTCTTCCGAAAAAATGGCCTGATGAAACGCCGCAACATGTATGCGCATCTGCATTATTTTACGAAGGAGATCGCTCTCCAGATCCTGAAAGAGGCCGGTTACCGCATACTCGATTGTTTGTACACACCCCGGTCGAATGAACTCGGGTCGGAGTTGATTCAGAAGCTCCTGAAATTGCCGCGGACCGTAGGCTTCGCGCTGAACCAGGACTTCACTGTGCGCGCCCTTGGAGGTTATAGCCTTCTTGTCCTCGCCCAGTGATGAGGGCAATTCCGAGGCCTGAGAACTGAGAATCGATAATCGCTCATTGCTTCTTGAGCTCTGATGTCGGAACTCTGACCATCGCATGTCGCTAAAATCAAAGCGCGTTCTGATGATTGTTGAGAACAACCCCTATCTCCGCGATCCCAGAGTTCGGAACGAAGCCAGGACGCTCATAGCTGCGGGTTACCGTGTTTCTGTAATTTGCCCCGGTCGACGCGGGGAACGATGGCACGAATCCATCGGAGCGGTCGACGTGTATCGGTTTCCGTCATGGTCGTCCACAAATAATGTCTGGGGATACTTGACGGAATATACATTCGCAATCGTTTCGATTGCGCTGTTGAGCGCGCTGGTTCTGTGTCGGGAAGGCTTCGACATCATCCACGTTGGCAATCCTCCGGATTGCATCGTTCCTGTCATCGCTATCTACAAACTATTGGGCAAGTCCGTTATCTACGACCAGCATGAGCTGTGTCCGGAGCTGTTTGCCGCGAAGTTCGGCGGGAGTTGGTTTCCCCACCGATTGCTGTTCTCCCTGGAACGCTACTCGTACCGGATCGCAAATCATGTCGTCGTCACCAACGAGTCTTACAAAGAAATTGCCCTGCAGCGCGGCGGTCAACCCGAGTCCAAAGTTACGGTTGTGAGAAACGGACCCAGCCTGCCGGATTTTCCCACCGGGGATACAGACCCGGTGCTTCGAGCGAAAGCGCCAAACATCATTGCCTTCGCCGGTGTTACGGGAGTCCAGGATGGCCTCGACTACCTCTGCCGGGCTCTGCATTATCTCCGCTACGAATTGGGACAGGAAGGTTTTTACTGCATTGTCCTGGGTGACGGCGATGCGCTCGATGGAGTCCAAGCGCTGGCGCGGGAGCTCCGCGTGGACGATAAGATCTGGTTCGCCGGATGGATCAGCGACTCCAGTTTGTATGCCCGCTACATCGCAACGGCCGACATCTGTGTAGTTCCAGATCCGTATAACGACTACAACAATCGCTCCACGTTCGTGAAAGTCATGGAGTACATGGCAGCGGGCAAACCGATTGTCGCCTTCGATCTTTTGGAGACCCGCCGCAGCGCGCGAACGGCCGCAGCCTACGCCCGTCCCAACGATTCTGCCGACTTTGCCCAAAAGCTGGCTGATCTGATGGGGAATCCGCCGTTGCGGCAGTCCATGGGGGAGTCAGGCCATTCGCTGGTTCGCAGCGAGCTTGCGTGGGAGTACTCGGTGCCGAAGTTGCTGAGCGTTTACGAAAAGGCTGGCCAGTCCTCCATTGCACAGCCCGTTTCCCCGACCGAAATCCAGGCCGGGATAGGCTCGTGTACCGGAGCCGAAAAGATGAAGAATTGAGATGGCAACTGCCGGAAGGTCCTGTATGTTATTTATAATCAATCACCTACAGGACCATCAGGAAGTGGCAAATTTCTGCTTTCTTAATCGTCTATGGTATACTGCCTTCACCCGTAATTCCCCTCGGATTCACCGGAACATTCCCCTATTTGTACCCTGACGGAAGACCATCATAAGGAGCTTTTCTCAAGCCTATGCTAGCGATTGCGATCATTGGAGCCGGTCCGTACGGACTTTCAATAGCGGCGCATTTGCGCCGTCGTGGAATTCGCTTCCGAATCTTTGGCCGTCCCATGGACAGCTGGGCCGAGCACATGCCCAAGGGTATGCAGCTCAAGTCCGACGGCTTTGCTTCGAACATCTACGATCCTGACGAAGCTTTTACATTAGAGAAATTCTGCAAAGAGCGCGGTATCGAGTACGCCGACAGCGGACTCCCGGTCGCGCTTGAAACTTTTACCGCTTACGGCCTGGCCTTCCGGGACCGGATGGTGCCGGAGCTCGAAAATAAGCTGGTGGTCAGCGTGGATCGATTGCCGGAGGGATTCAGCCTCAGGCTCGACGACGGTGAAACGTTTACCACGCGACAGGTCGTGCTCGCGGTTGGGATCAGTCACTTCGAGCATGTCCCCGACACCCTGGCGCAGCTGGGTCCGCAATACGTGTCGCACAGCGCCCGCCACAAAGAAGTCGCGCCCTTCAAGGGCCGCAGCGTAGCCGTAATCGGCGGCGGTGCGTCGGCGCTTGATTTGACTGGATTGCTCAAGGACGCTGGCGCGGAGGTTCAACTCGTCAGCCGTAGAACACAGTTGAAATTTCACAGCACGCCGACGGGCAAGCCGCGATCCTGGTGGCAGCAGGTGCGGCACCCTCAATCGGGCCTCGGTCCCGGTCTGCGGTCCCGTTTTTATGCCAACGCTCCCTGGGCCTTTCACTATCTGCCCGAAAATCTTCGCCTGAAAGTCGTGCGGGAAGCGCTCGGACCCTCTGGAGGCTGGTTTATCAAGGACAAAGTTGTGGGGCGAGTGCCTCTCCTGTTGGGTTACACTCCGGAGCGCGCCGAGGTTCAGGATGGCAAAGTGCATCTGCATCTGCGCGGGGCGGATGGAAGCGAGCGCGAACTCGTTACTGAGCATGTCATTGCGGCCACCGGCTACAAAGTCGATCTCGACCGGTTGAAGTTCCTCAACCCCGAAATTCGGGCCAAGGTCAAGACGATCAACGGGGCTCCGGTGCTGTCATCGACTTTCGAGTCTTCCGTTCCGGGCTTGTATTTTGCCGGGGTTGCCGCTGCCAACAGTTTTGGACCGGTCATGCGCTTTGCCTTCGGCGCGGGCTTTGCTGCCCGCACCGTCACCCGCGCCGTGTTGAAGTCACGAGCCGAAGACCCGGTCGCCGTTCCCGTTCCCGGGGTTGCTACCAGCTCAAGGTAGAGAATCAAGATAGAGGTTGAGAGACAAAGAAATCAGCGAGAACCCGGCAAATGATTTCGACGCGTCGGTCGCGTCGGGGCTCGGGGGAGAATGCCCAGGGGAGAATGAAGAGAGAGACCATCGCAATCCACGCCGGTTACGACGGCGACCCGACCACCAAGGCCGTGGCCGTTCCCATCTATCAGACGGTGGCTTTTGAGTTTGATAGCGCGGAGCATGGTGCGGCTCTGTTCAATCTGGAAGTTGAAGGAAATATCTACACCCGGATCGGCAATCCCACCAACGCGGTCCTGGAAAAACGCGTCGCAGCTCTCGAGGGCGGTGTCGACGGGCTCAGCGTCAGCTCGGGAATGGCGGCGATCGAGTACGCGCTGATCAACGTTGCCGAAGCCGGCAACAACATCGTTTCGACTCCTCAGCTCTACGGCGCCAGCTACACGCTGCTGGCGCACATTTTCCCGAAGCGCGGAATTTGCGGCCGCTTCGCCGCCACTGATCGGCCCGAGGATGTCGAGAAACTGATCGACGAAAATACTCGCGCGGTTTACTGCGAGAGTGTCGGCAATCCGGCGGGCAATGTCGCCGATATCGAAGGACTGGCCAAAGTCGCGCACAAGCATGGCGTGCCGCTGGTGGTCGATAACACGGTAGCGACTCCGATTCTGCTGCGGCCGATCGAGTATGGCGCGGATGTGGTTGTGCACTCGATGACGAAATTCATCGGAGGCGGCGGCACCAGCATCGGCGGGATGATTGTGGACGGCGGAAAATTTCCCTGGCGCCAGTATCCGGAAAAGTTTTACATGTTCAACCGCCCGGAGATCGCTTATCACGGCGTGGTCTATGTCGATCATTACGGCGAATCCGCGTTCGTCGCGCGCTGCCGCACTGTCTGCCAGCGCAACACCGGCGCGACGCTTTCGCCCTTTAACGGATTCTTGTTCCTGCAGGGAATTCAGACGCTCGCGCTGCGCGTCGAGCGCCACGTGGAGAACACGCGCAAAGTTGCCGAGTTCCTGCGGGCCCATCCCATGGTCAACTGGGTGAATTATGCCGGGTTTCCAGACAGTCCGCTGCATCCGATGGCGCATCGCTATCTCGGCTCGAATTTCTGTTCGTTGCTGACTTTTGGTGTGAAGGGCGGCTACGAAGGCGGCCGCAAGTGCTTCAACGCTTTTCAATTGTTCAAACGCATGGTGAACATGGGCGACGCGAAATCTCTGTCCTGTCATCCGGCGTCGACCACGCACCGCCAGCTGACGCCAGAGGAGCAGGCCAAGACCGGCGTCACCCCGGAGATGATTCGTCTGAGCGTGGGCATCGAGCATATCGACGACATTCTTGAGGATCTGGGTCAGGCGTTAGACAAGGCCAGAAATTGAGTTTGGCAAACACAAAGACTTTGGCGAAGATGAATCCTATCTTCCGGGGAGGCCGATAAATGGGGATTGCAATCGACCGAGGCCGTGTTCCGACCCGTTGGGCCGAGCGCACAAATTCGTCCCTCCGGGCCGCGAGCCCCGCCTGTGAAGATGCAAACGAGTCTGACTGCGTCCGGATCGCCTTCATCAATAACATGCCCGACGCAGCACTCGAAGACACAGAAATTCAGTTCTTCGAGCTGATCGAGGCTGCGTCCGCCGAAATTCCCGTTCGCATTGAGCTGTTCTCCCTGCCCGGCGTTCCCCGCGGCGAGCGCGGACAACAGCATCTCTCAAGCTTCTACGCCAGCACCGACGAACTCTGGAATGGACGCTTCGACAGCGTCATCATGACCGGCACCGAGCCGCGCCAGCCCAACCTGAAAGACGAGCCCTACTGGGCAAATCTCGGCAAGGTTCTGGACTGGGCGGAACAGAATACGGTATCCACAATCCTCTCCTGCCTGGCGGCCCACGCCGGAGTCCTCCACAGCGACGGAGTTGCGCGTTGCCCGATGGGCGACAAAAAATTCGGCGTCTTCGAGTTCGAGCGGGTTCTCGACCACGAGCTGACCTCCGGCATGTCGTCGCGGGTTCGTTTCCCGCACTCCCGCTGGAACGAAGTACGCGAAGACGCGCTGACTGCCTGCGGCTACACCGTGCTGACCAGGTCGGAGGCCGGTGTCGACTCGTTCGTGAAGAGAAAAAAGAAAAGCATGTTCGTGCACTTTCAGGGGCATCCGGAGTACTCTGCCGAGACGCTTCTGAAAGAGTACAAGCGCGATATCAAGAGATTCTTGCGAGGCGAGCGGGAAACTTATCCGACCATGCCGCAGGGATACTTCGATGCGGCTGCGACCAAGGCCTTAACCGATTTCCGTTCGCAGGCGGAACAGCATCGCCATGAAGACAGCATGGCCGGCTTTCCTGCGCACCAGCTGGCCGATGGATTGGAAAACACCTGGCGCTCTTCGGCCACCGGTCTTTACCAGAATTGGTTGCGCTACGTGTTATCGAGAAAGGCCGAACCATCAGCGTTGTCGTCGCTGTTTCGCGGCGGACATCACCGGCCAGCGGCGCTGAACAACGAAGTGGCCTGACCGGCCACTCGCTCTCAGGCAGCCCTCCCCCCATACGAAGAATGTTCGCGACGAAATGTCCGCGACGAGATGCCGGAAGAGTTTCACGATGGCTTCGATCGAACAAAAAGTTACCTCGGCGATCCTGACTGTGATTCGCGCCCGGCGGGAACCAGAAGAGCATCCTCGCGTCGCTGCGAAGACCGCCGCAGAAAAGATCGTCGCAGAAAAGACCGCGCCCACAGCGGCAGTCCTCCGAGAAGCCCAGTTTTCCGATTTCCCAGCCGTGGCCGAACTGAAGCGTAAATGGGGACTGGCCTCCGATTCTCCTGAAAACTGGGAACGCCTGTGGCGCCGCAATCCCGCTCTCGGCCAGCAGCCGCGTGCCATCGGATGGGTCCTCGAATCGGAAGGCCGGATCGTCGGCTACCTGGGCAACATCACCCAGCTCTACCGCTACGGCGACCGGCCGCTGACTTCAGCAACCTCCCACGGCCTGGTGGTTGAGCCTGCACATCGCAGCGCGAGCCTCCGCTTAGTCGGCGCGTTCTACTGCCAGAAATCCGTCGACCTCTATCTCGTAACCACGGCCATCGAATCTGTCGGCAAGATTGCGCGCGTCTTCCGCTCCGATCCTCTTCCGCAGGCCGATTACGACACCATGCTTTTCTGGGTGCTGCAGCCGCATCCCTTCGCCGAAGTGATCATGAAAAAACTGGAACTCAGGCCCGCATTGTCGCGGGTCGGCGGCATGGCTGCGTCGCTTGCCATTCGGGCGGACAGAACTCTTCACCGCCGCAGGCCGCGCCGAAGCTCGTTGAGCCTGACAGTGACGGAGATCCGCGTCGAAGAAATCGGAGACGAATTCGAGCAACTCTGGGAGCAGAAGCTGCGTGAAACACCGCGGTTGCTGGCTGACCGCAGCCCGGCCGCGTTGCGCTGGCATTTTCAGATACCCGGCGATCGCGGCAGCGCTCACGTCCTCTGCTGCCGCAAGAACGGCGAGCTTCTCGGCTATGCCATCGTCCGCAACGAGCCCCCGAATGAGGCCACAGGACTATGCCGATCGATCCTCGCCGACCTGCTGGCCAGGCAGGACGATCCCGAGGTTCTGCGGGCTCTGTTGGGCGCAGCTTACGATCAGGCCAAGCAAGCGGGAAGCCACGTGTTTGAAGTGCTCGGATTTCCCGGGAGCGTCCGCAAAGTTTGTTCGCAGTGGTCTCCCTACGCGAGAAAGTATCCGACCTGCCCGTTCTTCTACAAAGCTGCAGACCGCGCGCTTCACCAGTTACTCTCCGACGGCCGGCTCTGGTACGCCTCGCCCTTCGACGGAGACACGACTCTGTGGAGCTTCGGCACGGCTTCGCAGCGGGAGGCGGTTTGAGGGCCGGCAACGCGTGGTGAAAAGTGAACGAAGCGAAGTTATAAAACAGGCATAAAACTAAGGAGTTTCTGTCGAACCCAGGGAATAAAAAAACTATATGACCACACCAACGATCGAAAGAGCGGAAATTGAACGCGAAGTTCGCAGTTTTCTCATTACTACTTTTCTTTTCGGCAACGCCGCGGCTCTGCGCGACGACGGCTCGCTTCTGGGGGAAGTGATCGATTCCACCGGCGCCGTCGAACTGGTCACCTTCCTGCAGGATCGCTTTTCCATCACAGTCGAGGACGAAGAAGTCGCAGCTCCGGAAAACTTCGGCTCCGTCGCAACCATTGTCGATTTCGTCGATAAAAAGCTGCGGGGAAAGATCTAGTCCCGCGCCGCCGCCCCTGCATCACGCCGAACATGATAGAAGATCAGGTACCTGAGATCCTGTCGCGCCTGCCCGTGCGCATCAGCGACGTGGTCCAACCGTGGGCCGAGCGCTCGCCCGATCACCCGGCGCTGGTCGAGTCCTCGAGCACGTGGACCTACGCAGAACTAGCATCCACGATCGCCGCGACCCGCGCCTGGCTCGCCGATTCCGGTGTGCGCCCCGGCGATCGCGTCATGATCGTCTGCGAGAACTGCCGCGCCTTCGTTGCCATCTTTCTGGCGCTGGCGGCGCTCGATGCCTGGCCGGTGCTGGTCAACGCGCGCCTCTCCGCGCGCGAGATCGATGAGGTTCGCGCCCACTCGGGCGCCCGCCGCGTGATCTACATGACCAGCGTCTCGCCGCACGCCACCGCGCACGCCAAGCGCCACGGCGCGCAGATCGGAGATGTTCTGAATCTGGGTTCGATCGGCGTCTCTGCGCAGAACGACAACACCGAAGCCGAAGCCATCGCTCCCGACGTCGCCCAACGCGTCTCAGCGCTGATCTACACCTCCGGCACGACCGGCGTCCCCAAAGGCGTGATGCTGACGCACAGAAATCTGCTGTTCATCGCCGCAATGTCGGCAAGAATCCGCAGCCTGGCTCCTGAAGATCGTCTCTACGGAATTCTTCCGATGTCTCACGCCGTCGGCCTGTCCGTGGTTCTGCTCGGCACGCTGCTGAGCGGGGCCACGCTATACCTCTCTCCGCGCTTCGACCCGATGACGGCGCGCACGACCATCGAAAAAGATCAGCTAACCGTGGTGCTCGGCGTGCCCGCCATGTTCGCGCAGCTTCTGCAGTATGCGGAATTGCGCGGCCTTAAGTCCCTGACCTTCCCGTCGCTGCGGATCATCTCTTCTTCCGGCGCGCCGCTGCAGCTTCCCACCAAGATCGCGACCGAGAAGCTGTTCGGCATGCCGCTGCACAACGGATACGGCATTACCGAGTGTTCTCCCACAATCGCTCAAACCCGGGTCGAATCGCCGCGCTCCGATACCTCCGTGGGCCCAGTCTTTCCGGGAGTAGAAATTAAACTCGAGGCACCCGACGGCAAGCCGGTTCCCGCGGGCGAAGTCGGCCAACTGTACGTACGCGGCCCCAGCATCATGAAGGGATACTACCGTGCGCCCGAGGAAACCGCCGCTGCAGTCGACACAGCCGGATGGTTCAACACCCGCGATCTGGCCCGCCTCGAGGACGGAAATTTATTCATCGTCGGACGAGCGAAAGACTTGATCGTCCGCTTCGGCTTCAACGTTTATCCCGCCGAAGTTGAGACGGTGCTGAATACTCATCCCGCCGTAGCGCAGTCCGCCGTGGTCGGTCGTTCTCTCGAAGCCGACGAAGAGATCGTTGCCTTTGTTCAACTCTTACCCGGCGCAACCCTGACCGCCAACGGTTTGGCAGAACACGCCGCCCGCGGCCTCGCTCCGTACAAGCGCCCCACGAAAATCATCTTCATGCCCGAACTGCCCGTAACTCCAACGGGAAAAATCGCCAAAGGCGAACTGACAAAACTCGCAGCGCAACCAGAAACCTACACCGCCGTCAGCGGACAAGCGCAGCGCTAAGACGCAGCTCTATAGAGTGTGCGTAAGAACGGCAGCCTACAGGAGAACGACAGCCTACGTAAGAACGACAGCCTACGTAAGAACGACAGCCTGCGCCGCCGTGGAAGAGCGGCGCTTCAGCGCCGCGTAAAGCGGGATAAAAGATTCGGGGGCTTTAGCCCCCACGCCTACAACGGCACCTCAATCAGCACCGGACCCGGACTCTCAGAACCTGCCCGCAGCGCCTTCGCGAACGCATCGAGCGAATCCACCCGCGACGCGGGCACGCCCATCCCCTTCGCCATCGACACCCAGTCGAGATCGGGACGCCCGATCTCGAACATCTCCTTCGCGTTCGGTCCCGGACTTCCTACCCCAACGTAGGAAAACTCACGCTTCAACACGGCATAATCCCGGTTCGCGAAGACCACCGTCGTGATCTTGAGACCTTCGCGCGCCATCGTCCATAGCGCCTGAATCGTGTACATGCCGCTGCCGTCTGCCGTCAGGCACAACACCCGGCGATCGGGGCAGGCGACCGCGGCTCCCGCCGCAAGTGGTAACGCAATCCCAATCGCCCCTCCCGTATTTCCCAGCCAGTCGTGCCGCGGCGCGCCTTTCGTCGCCGCCATCATGCCCCGCCCGGAAGTCATCGCTTCATCCACCACGATGCAATTTTCCGGCAGGAGTGCGCCTACAACAGCAGCCAGGCCGGCGAGTGTAATCGCGCCGCTCGGAACCGCCGGACGTTCGGCCGCTTCTCCTTGAGCGTCCGCGGCGGGCAGCGACAGCGCAGCCGCGAGAGCGATCAGCGCGCCCGAGCAATCCTGTTCCGGAGTCGCGAGTGTGAAAATGTCGCACTCCGGCGCAGTGAGCACACTGTTCTTTCCCGGAGACGCGAAATAGGCCACGGGAGCACGCGCTCCGACGAGGATCAACTGTCGGAACTCTTTCAGTTGCTCCACCGCCATTTCGAGCACGTAATGAATCCGTTCCACCGGTGCGATGCCGGCGCCTCGTTCGAGCCGGCTCAGCGGATAAGGCGCGAGCAGCTTGGCTCCTGTAGCGGCCGCGATCCGTCCCGCCGCTGCCAGCCCCTTGCCGTAAAGTCCATCCCCAGTGATCAGCAATGCGGTTCGCACACCCGACCTAAGCATGGCCGCGGCGCGTTCGGTCGCCTCAATCGACGGAGCCGCAGCTCTGGGGACGGGAGATGTCGCGCCAAGCCTTCCGCCCTCGCGCCAAGCCACATCCGCGGGGATGATCAGCGTTGCGATCTGTCCCGGCGCTGAGCCTGCAGCGACAATCGCATCCATCGCGTCGCGTCCAAGATTTTCTGATGCGTTCGAGGTCCGCATCCACCCGGAACAGAATTTGGCGGCGGCTTCGATATCCGATGTCAGCGGCGTGTCGTACGGCAGATGTTGGAGCGCATGCTGGCCGACAAGGTTGACGATTGGGACCTGCGCGCGCCGCGCGTTGTGCAGATTCGCAAGCCCATTGCCCAGCCCCGGCCCGAGATGCAGCAGCGTGCAGGCCGGCCTTCCGGCCATGCGCGCGTAACCATCCGCCGCTCCGGTGACGACACCTTCAAACAACCCGAGCACGCAACGAATCTCGGAAGACCGATCCAGCGCAGCGACACTATGGATTTCAGACGTGCCCGGGTTCGCGAAGCAGGTATCCACTCCTGCCGCCACCAGCGTGCGAACGAGACTCTCAGCTCCAGTCATGGCAATCTTTCCAGGGCAATCTGCGGACTGGGCCGCTAACAGCGCGGCCGGCTCCAGCAAACAAGTGAGTATACTCAATGGCGCTGAGTGGACGGGCGAAGCTTCACCAGCAGCCGATCGCACCTGTCGCAAAATATCCGCCCGAATCGCCCTTACGAATGCATCCTGCGGGTGCGGATCCACGCCCGAATCCAAAGCGCAAGAAGCCACAGCGCGGTCAGGAACAGGATTTCAGCGGCCACTCCGAATACCGGCGCAAGATAGGTTCCGGTGGCGTTGCGGCTGTTGTAATTCGGGAAGCAGATGTGAGCGAGATGTTTGCCTAACTGGTACGACGGAGAGAGCACACTCCCCACGATTTTGTCGGCGAGCCCGCCAGTAGAAGCGTGGCTCCAGAGCAGCGTGAGGACGATCCAGGAAACACAAGCCAGCAGAATTGCCCAAACCACGCCGCGAAGGCTGAGACGGGAGCTTCGGCAAATCGGCGGGCGAGAGTGCACCGCCAGATTCTGACAGCAATCGCGGATTTCGTCATCTCGCTATGCGAACGGGTAGGGGCTCAATTTGAAGTTGAGCATCGACCGATCTCATCCCGCGGGAGCGCGCTAAGCGCTCCTGTGGGACCTTACGAAGCCCGGACATCGGTTGTACTGATGCGAGGAGCGCGTGAGTGCATGAAGCGCCCGCATTCCCATCCACGGCATCAACAGCGTCGGCCGACGTAAGGTCCATCGCCCGGCTGTCGCCGCGCTCAGGATGACATCGGGCCGAGCTCATCGCAAGAAACCGCGCGGCGGCGCCTGCAGTTTGACCGTTGACGCCGCGGTTACAATCGCGTCAAGAAAGACAACCCTGACTCAGAGAGCAAACCAGTCCGCGACGAAATTTCCCGCCCGTGCCTTGCTGGGCGCGGCGTGTCTGGGCCTTTGGCTGGGGATCATGGGATTCGGACTCTGGCCTTTCAACTTTCATCCCAGGAACCGCGTTGAATGGCTGCCGAACACGAACGGCCTCCACTTCAACCGCTACGGCGAAGCCTACAGCCTGGGGCGCTGGAATCCGACTGACTCCACCGACCCTGGACCTGCACTCACGACCGACTGGTTCACCATCGAACTCTGGATGCGCTCCCGCGAGACAAAATATAGTCAGGTCAGCGGACTAGTCTCGATCGTAGAGTCTTCGCCGCAATCATTCTCGATCGCCCAGTCCGGTCCCGACATCCTCGTGCGCGGCGTCTTCGAGGACGCGACCCACCACGCTGCGCTCCGCAAGTTCTACATCGATGACGCGTTCCCGTACACGCAACCGCGCTTCATCACAGTGACCTCGGGTCCCGAGGGCACCCAGTTGTATCTCGACGGCGTACCTGGCAGGCACTTTCCCGTAACCTTCACGGCGGACAACTTCGCAGGACGCATTTTGCTGGGGCACAATTTTTACGGTCACCAGCACTGGAATGGCGACCTGCTCGGACTCGCTGTCTATCGAAGAAGCCTCACCCGGGCCGAAGTTTCCGAGGATTACACCGCCTGGCAACAGACGAACGTCTCGCACTTGATTAACTCTCCCCGCATCGCGGCTCTGTATCTTTTCGACGAACGCTCGGGCGATGTGATTCACAATCGCGCCGGCGACGCGCCGGATATCTCCATCCCGCCCTACTTTTCCGTCTTGCACAAGACTGTTCTAGGCTTTTCCGGCTTCGATCGAGCCAGCCTTGACCTCAGTGACATCGTCATCAACATCGCCGGCTTTGCGCCCCTCGGATTTTTCCTGTGCGCCTTTGTGCGATGCACCAAACATATTGGAAGCGCCCGCGCCCTCCTGCTGACCGTGATTCTGGGCGCGCTGACCAGCCTCGCGATCGAACTGCTCCAGGTATATTTGCCCTCCCGGGAATCGTCCCTGCTCGACGTAATCGACAATACCCTCGGCACTTTCGCCGGCGCGATCCTGCAGTTCGCCCTTGCCAGGATCGTCGCGCGAGCCAGAGAATCGACGGCCTGCCTGTGATACATTCGTTCAACCTTCTCCCTTGCGCCCAGCGGAACAAGCATGGTGAACCAGCCCCCGAGCACCAGTGCAACTCCGCAATTCAGCGTAATCATCGCCGTCTATAACGACTGGGGACCGCTCGATCAATGCCTGCGATCCCTGGCCCAGCAGGTCAACGCTCCGCCATTTGAAGTCATCGTCGTGGATGACGGCAGCGGCCAGCCCGCGCCCGAATTTATCCGCAACTACACCCGGGATTTCCCCCTGACCATCGAGAGACTGCCGCACGCCGGAGTCTCGACCGCCCGAAATCACGGCCTGCGCATCGCCAAAGGCCCGGTCATCGTCTTCGTCGACGCGGACAGCAAGCTCCAGGCCGACTGTTTCGCGGTCCTGGCATCGGCCATCGCGCAAAACCCAGAGCACAACTCATTTCAACTGCGCCTGACCGGGGATTGTTCCGGTCTGGTTGGCCGAGCCGAGCAGCTGCGTCTTCTCACCCTGCAGAAGCACATGCTCCAGCCCGACGGGCGCATCCGTTACCTCAATACCGCGGGATTCGCAATTCGGCGAACCCGGGTCGACCCGCAGCTTGGCCTGTTCGATCCAACCGCCATGCGAGGGGAAGACACGCTTCTCATGGTCAACCTGATGCAGGCCGGCGAACTTCCCGTCTTCGTTCCTCAGGCCGTTGTGCAGCACGCCGTGCCCCTCTCGGTGACGCAATATCTGCGCAAGGCAATCCGTTCGGCCTACGTTGAGGGCGGCACTTACAAGATCATTGCCTCGAAGGGCGTGCGCATTCGGGTGACCCAGCGCGAACGCTGGAACATGCTAAAGTCAATGTGGACGGCCTCGGGCGAACCAACAATCGGAAAGACGGCGTGGTTTGTGCTAACCGCAAAGCAGACTTTGCAAAGGGGAGTTTCGCTGTATTACCGCCGCTTCGGCGCCGGCTCCCACGCTTCGTCCAAGCCCTCGTGACCGTCCGGGAGTGCTGCAGTTTGGGCGACGGATTTTGAGTGGCGCAGCGGTTTACCGCTGCGATAAAGTCTTTCCTCTCTGTGAGGGCTTTAGCCCCTGAGGCACCACGACCGACTGCACGCGTGCCAGGTACATATGAGCGCAATATCGCGAACACTCTGCCTGTGGGCCATGTGCCTTCTCCTGGCGCTCGGTCCGGCGTGTTCGCATCCCCAGGCTCCGCCGTCCGGCTCGTGGGCTCAGACCGCCGCGGCCCGTTATCTCGATCAGAGAGAAGCTTCCTGGATGAGTTGGCCCGGCGCCGCGCGCGATCGTGGAACCTTCTGCGTCTCCTGCCATACCTCTGTGCCTTACGCGCTGGCCCGGCCTTCGCTGCGCGCCGCCCTCGGAGAAAAAACTCCCTCGCCGAACGAACGCAGGCTGCTCGAAAATGTGGTGAAGCGCGTCCGCCTCTGGAAAGAAGTCGAGCCCTTCTACAACGGCGAGGGATACGACGCTTCGAAGGCCGCCGAGTCGCGTGGAACTGAATCCGTAGTCAACGCGCTGATCCTTGCCAGTTACGACGCCAGCTCGAACAATCAGAACGGCCGCCTGAGCGACGACACCCGCGCCGCCTTCGACGATATGTGGGCTCTCCAACTCACGAGCGGCGAAAATAAGGGCGCGTGGATGTGGCTGCAATTCGATTTGGAGCCCTGGGAAGCCGGCGACTCCGTCTACTACGGAGCCACGCTGGCCGCTCTCGCAGTCGGCACGGCCCCGGAGAACTATCGTTCATCCCCCGAAAATCAGCCCTATCTCGACATGCTGCGGGATTACCTCGACCGGCAATACGCGCGCCAATCCACGCTCAATCGCGTGTCTCTTCTGCTGGCCGCCGCGAAATGGCCGGAGCTGCTTTCGAACGAACGGAAACAAGGGATCCTCAACGAAGTGCTGGCGAAGCAGCAATCGGACGGTGGCTGGAAACTGTCGTCGCTGCAATGGAGTGGAGACAGTCCCTCCGCGCTCCTGCGCCGCTGGATACGCGAAGACGGCACGCCGATCGGCCAGAGCAGCGACGGATTCGCCACCGCGGTAGTCACATTTGCGTTGCAGGAAGGCGGAGTGCCGCGCACGAACCCCGCAGTGCAGCGAGGCCTGGCCTGGCTGCTCCGCAATCAGAACAAGTCCGAAGGTCAGTGGGCGTCAAACTCGCTGAACAAACGCCGTGATCTCTCCACCAACATCGGCGAATTCATGACCGACGCCGCCACCGGCTACGCCGTACTCGCTCTGACAGAAAGCGCCCACTGATTCAATAAAGCACCCACCGCAAGACGCGCCCCGTGGACCATCACGCAGCACGTAGCCCGTCCGGGGAGGCAGCGCCAGAACTCTCGCTTCAGCCCCGCCGCGCCGATGATCCCACAACAGCGTCAGCTTCCACCAAGTACCGGGAGATCGCACCCGCCAGTTCCTGGTAGTGAGTCGTCATGATCCCCAGGTGATCCCCCGGCACGGTTTCCACTTCCAACGCCGCCGCCAGCCCACTCCACACCGCCGCCGGATCCGCCGGAAAATCGGTGGGGATCGCCGCCCTCACGAATCGAATCCTGCCTGGATAGAACTGCGGCCGGTACCGCGTCAGCGCCAGGTAAGCGCTCTGCCGCACGCGCTGCATCGGGGGAGTAAGCGGCACATCCACCGGAGGTTGATACGACACCTTCGGAGTAAGAGACCGCCTCCGCGACGGGCGCAGGATGAGAGAAATCCCCTCGCCCATCGGCAACTTCATGGCGGTAGCCGCGCGTCGCGTGGCCAGGCGTGTCACCAGCCGCGCGCGCTGCGCCAGCGACAGGTACCGTATCTCCGGATACGAATCCAGCATGGCCAGCAGCCCAATCTTTTCTCCATCGGCAATCAACTGCCGCGCCATCTCCAGCGTCACCAGCCCGCCGAGAGAGTATCCCGCCAGCAGATAAGGTCCGTGCGGCTGTACTTGACGTACGGCGTCGAGAGAGTACCGCGCCATGTCTTCGATGCGATCAAACGGCTCCTCCGCTCCGTCAATCCCCCTGGACTGCATGCCGTAAATTGCGCGCGGCGTCTGCAGGTGTTTCACCACCTGATAGAAGTCCATGACGCTGCCTCCCAGCCCGTGGGTGATGAACAGCGGCGTTTCCACGGAACCGGCCTTCAGCTGCACCAGCGGCGGGACGCGCGGCGTGGCCGGATGCTCGAGCAGCGCCGCCAGCGCCGCAATCGTCGGGGCGTCGTAGATCATCACCGGCGGCAGCTCGCGGCCACAAGCCTGCGCAATCTCGTTGAATAACGCGAGAGCCAGCGACGAATCGCCGCCGAGATCGAAAAAGTTCTCGTCAACTCCGACCGACGGAAGCTGCAGCAGACGCTGCCAGATGGGAACCAGCATCTCGACCATCGTGGATGTGGGCATCGGTTTCACGTTACAAGTAGTTTGCTCGGCTGCATCCGGCAATCATGAGTGCGCAAACGCCCAGTACAGCTCGCGGGCTTTGGTGTAGATGGGCCCGAAGGGCAGCGTGCGGTCGCCGATCCGAGTCACGGGAACTACTTTCGAATAATTTCCCGTCGCAAAAATCTCATCGGCCTTTTCAAAATCCTGGTACGTCAGCGTCGTCTCGATCACGCTCACGCCATTCTGGCGCAGCAATCCGATCACTCGTTGGCGGGTGATGCCGGCCAGGAAGGTTCCGTTCGCCGCCGGTGTGAACACGACGCCATCTTTCGCCATGAAAATATTGGACGTGGCGAGTTCGGCGACGTTGCCCAGCATGTCGCAGACAATCGCGTTGTCGAAGCCGCGCGCCTGCGCCTCAAACAGCGACCGCGAGTTGTTGGGATAAAGGCATCCCGCCTTGGCGTCGACCGGCATCGTCTCCAGCGTTGGCCGCCGAAAGGGCGAGAGCGTCACCGAGAAACCCTTGGGCGTCCGCATCGGCGCCTCATAAATCGAAAGGCACCAGCTCGTAGACTCGGGATCGTGCGCCTGCACCCATGGTCCCTCTTTTTCCGCCCAGTACATGGGACGAATGTAGAGTGCAGCGTCCTTGTCGAAGCGCTTGATTCCCTCCCGCGCCAGCCGGACCCATTCCTCGGCAGCGACAAGCGGCTTCAGGTAGAGCTTCTTCGCCGAATCATTGACTCGGGCGCAGTGCAGGTCGAGATCGGGAGTAACTCCCTCGAACGCACGCGCGCCGTCAAACACCACCGAGCAAAGCCACGCCGCATGCGTGCGCGGCCCCATGATCGGGACATTGCCTTCTTGCCACGCCCCCTCAAAGAACGTCCACGTCTTGGAGCAACCTGTTCCGATTGGCAATCGACTCCTCCTGCCGCAGATGCTGGATTGTTTTACCGACGCCGGGGGGAATTGCGCCGCTTCCGATCAGGGTCGTAGTGGCTCTCGTACTGGGCGTTGGGAAACTGCACGCTGCAAGCCACGCGTTGCAGGCCACCAGGATCTTCCACAAGAATATGTAAACACGGAGGTTGTGTCCAGTGACCTGAGTCATGGGGAGTGGCGCAGTTCGTTTCTTGAACGGCGCCACTATCCAAAACAGAACTCACCCCAGACCCCAAGCGGGAAAGGCCGGAGCCGGACTAGCGAAGTTATTCCTTGCGTGATGCAGCGCGTGCTTGCGACCGAGACTTTCGCCGGATGGTGGAATCACACCTCAGCCCCGGATCGCGCGGCAGGCGGTCGGGCAGCGACTCAGATGGTGCTGCCCTCGCAGGTCCTATGCGGCCGCTTGCCTCTTTACCACAACGGGGAGCTCTTTTTCGGCCGACGCGAGAGCGCGGAACTCTGAGGCCAGGCAGATTATGAAGCACACTATCGCGATTTCGAACAGGTTCCGCTTATTGAGACTAATCGCCGCGAACAGAGCCCGGCCGATGTTCAGGTGGACGAGAGCGCCAGATAACAGAGCGACCCATCCAGCATAGTAGGTGAGCCTTCCAATCAAATGCAGTCGAGAAGTCCGATCCATGTTGCTGTCCTCCTGTGTCACGGATTCAAGGTTCAAATATGCCCTCAAATATGCCCTAAGATAGGTGCACTTCGAGCGCAGCAGGATTCTACACCCGGTTGTCAAATTCTGGGCCTAAATCGAAGAAAAGCCAGAATTGCAGCAGCCCCAAATTGGGAGGACGGTCCCGGCTGTCACTTAGCAGCAGGCATCTGCCGGCATAGCGGGGCTGAAGACGGGGAGGTGCTGCTTTGAGACCCCGCGGGAATGACTGCGGGAGCTTCGTTCGAAGTATCGCTCGTACTCCCTTGCAGGCTGATGGCCCGCACCACGTAGTAATACTTCTGATCGTTCACCAGCAGGTCGTCGACGCAGCTGGTGCCCGCCAAGGGCGCGGAGTTCAGCAGCTGGGGCGAGGAATCCTTATGCTTTGTGCCGCGATAAACGCAATACCCGGCGGCGGCGGTATGCCTGGAGTCGGCCGGTGCGCTGGCTTTCCACGAGAGAATCACTCTGTGTCCGCTCTTGGCCTGTGGCGTCGGGGCTACCGCCAGGTAACCGGGGCAGACCGGGACAAAGGCTGCAGAGTTGCCTGAGGGGGCTTGTGCCTGCTTAAGCGCCTCGGCGTGTTGGAACGCCTGCACTCGCTTGAGTGCCTCCGCCTGCCGGTCAGTCGGGCCCTGGCATCCGGCCCACCCAGTCAGCAACGCGGCGAACGCGGTCAGGACGATCACGACCAGAGTTGAATTGGGGCTTACTCCCCTCCGAAGTGTCGAACCTTGCTTCATCGACCTTTGCTTCATCGAGCGTTGCATGGGCGAGCATTGCTTCATTCGCTCAGAATCAGGACTGGCCCGAGTATCCCTCTGCCAAACGTACGAGGTCAACGATTGATGGGGCACTCGGCGCGCTGCGGACCATCACGGACCAAGTAGCCCCGGACGCCTTCGTCCGGGGAGGCAGCGCCACAGGCCCGGCATTCTACCTCCGGCATTTCGCGGCGCCCGTCTTTCGCGACTCACGCATTTCGTGTGACGGCATTTCGGGCGCTGCCAGGGCGGACGGGGGCGTCCGCCCCTACGTGATTCGACAAGGCAACCACCGCACGATCCCGGGCGGGCTCTCCACTCGGCTGCAGGTGGAAATAGAAAGACCCGGCGTTGGAACGCCGGGTCTTTTCAGGCATCCCTGGGGACGCCGATAATCGTTTGAAACTTAGTGGCTCCAGCGCAGGGCCTGACGCAGTCCCTGGCTGATGCGGTTTCGGGTGAAGACAATGCCGAGCAGCGCGAGCAGATACACCGGAGGCTCAGGCATTGACGTCGGACCGTAGGTGCCGCCGCCTTGAATCAGTCCGCTGGAATTCGAGCAGAAGATGCAGCTGGCCAGCTCCCAGATGCCGCCGTTGGAAACTTCGAGATCGACAGTTCCAAGCACGCTGAAAAGGTTCCAGGAGCAACCGGAACTTTGACAGCCCTGCAGGAGCGAATTGCTCCAACCGCCGATAAGGTTCAGATTGTACCCGTCGATTTTGATTGACGTGACTTGTCCGTTGACCAGGGTCTCGGTTCCAGTCAGCGAACCGCCGTTGTAGCCAAAGGTCACGTTTTCGGTGGTATCGGCCTTGGCTAGGCGGGAACCGCTAACTACCAACAACAGTGCCAAGAGCCATAAAGACTTCCGCATCATGCTAGTCCCCAATCTGCAGTGGCGTGCCGGTGGGGGAACCAGCGTTTAAATCTCCATGTATGGTGCGATGAAAACGCAAGTCTGTCAAGATGAACGTTTTTGCATAGTTGCAGAGAATTGCCATGGCGATTCGTGTAGCCCCGGACGCCCCGTCCGGCGTTGCGCGAGGCGCAATCACTCGGCGGCGCGCGAAGAGAGGCTGGCCCCCGGCGCCGATCCCCAGCCCTGTACGGACTGATATGCTCCAAAAATTGTGCATACAACCCTAAGCGATAGCAATAAAAGGCTTTATATGGCATGATGGCTGTGGAAAAACAGGCAAGTAACTCGCTGAAAACAAGCCACTTCTACCCCGAAGGTAAATCGATTGAACTGCCCGGCAGGGCGACGAGTAGCAACCAACGTGCCTAACTTGGCCCGATGTATCCGCGTCCAGCAATCGGCTCCGCAACCGCCGCAAGAGGCACCCTGTGGACCGGCACGGACCACGTAGCCCCCGGACGCCCCGTTGGCAAGCTCAGGGCAGGCTCTCGTCCGGGGGGGCAGCGCCACAACTCTCGCAGTCTCGGTCTGGCGTCTTTCACTTGCGGCATTTCAGGTGCTGGCTGGGCGGACGGGGGCGTCCGCCCCTACGTGATTCGATTAGGGTTTCAGTGGTCGTTCCACCGGCAGTCATTCCAGCTGCTGCAGGGTTTGACGGGCGCGGGCGGAGTCGTCGGGGGAGAGTTTTAGTTTCAAGGCTGCCTCGAGTTGCGTTTTGGCGTTGCCTTTGTCGCCCCCAGCGAGTTCGACCATACCCAGATGGTAGCGATAAGCGGCGTGGTCCGGCACTTTGCGGACGCAGTCCTGCAGCAGGGGCAGCGCCAGGCGGTAACTGCCTTTCAGGTAATAGATCCAGGCCAGCGTGTCGTTGACGCTGGGCAGCGTCGGGTACTGCTGCTGGGCAGTCTGCGCCAGGCTCAGGGCCGCGTTCAGATCTCCGCCCTGCAGCACGTAGACCCAGGCCAGGTTGCCGCTCGCGAGTCCGAAATTGGGGTCGCTGGCGAGGGCGGCCTCGTAATATTTGCGGGCGGTCGCGACGTTGTTCTTGTCGAGGTACAGATTTCCTAGGATCAGCTGCACGGGCGCGAGCCTGGGATGCAGCGCCAGCACTTTCTCATACTGGCTGATCGCCTGATCGGTCTGGCCCTGGGCGCGGTACAGGTTGGCAAGTTCCGCGTTGGCGCGCTCGGATTTCGGGTCGAGCGCCAATGCTTGTTGGAATTCCGGCTCGGCGGCTGCGTATTGCTTGTCGCCGGCATAGAGCGAGCCGAGGATGCAGTGCGCAACGACATCCTGCGGGGCGCTGGCAAGATATTGCCTGGTGCGGTTGATGGCGTCGGCTCTGCGGTTGCGCGAGACGAGGAACTGCGTCCAGCCATCGAGCGCCGCCGAAGAGTGCGGATCGATCTGCAGGGCCGCGGCAAATTCTTTTTCGGCGGCTGCGTCTTTGTTCTCGGCGGCGTAGGACTGCGCGGTCTCGATGTAGGGCGAAGCGTCGGTTGGAGCCAGCGCCTTGGCTGCGGAAAACTGCTCGCGCGCCGCGGAGAAGTCCTTTTCGGCGAGCCAGACTCGGCCCAGCAGCAGGTGAGCGGCGGCATCGTTGGGCGTGAGCTGGACGAGGCGCTGTGCATTCTCCTGCGCGGGCTGCAGGGCCTGGTGCGCCAGCGAGGACTCGGCCAGCGCCTGCAGGGCCTCGGTCATATTCGGAGAAATCTTCAGGCTCTCCTGAAGCTCGGTTTGCGCCAGATTGTCGTCGCCATGTTGCCGGTAGGCGGCGGCCAGAAAATAATGTGCCGGCGCGGACCTGGGATCGTCGGCTATCACGGCGCGCAGTTCGGCAATCGCGTCTTCAATCTTGCCGCCGCCGTCTTTGCTGCCGCCGATGTTGCCCGTGCCGATGTTGCCCGCGCCGAGCTTGCCCGCCCCGAGAATGATGCGCGCTTTCTGTATGCGGGCGGCGGTGTCCTTCGGACTTTGTTGCAGAGCATCGTGGTTGAGGCTGGCGGCCTCATCGAGGCGATTGGATGCCAGGCAGGCATCGACGGCGTGGTCCTTCAGATTTACATCCTTGGGAAACTGCTGCATGCCGTGCTGGTACTCGGCTAAAGCTGCGGCGGCGTCATGGTGGCGAAGATAGAAATCGCCGATCGCGAGGCTCGCGTCGGGCGAATTTGCGGGGCGCTGGGCCAGGCTCTCCAGCACCGACCGGGCGCCGTTCTCGTCGTGTTCTTCATCGAGCACCGTGGCGCAGAGAATGTAAAGGTCGGTCGAGTCCGGGTTCTGCTGGATGCCGTGGCGCAGCGTCTGCTCGGTTTCTTTCAGCTGCGCCTGTGCGTGATACAGGTTGGCGAGCGTGAGGTAAGCCTGCACGAACTTCGGGTTGAGCGCGATAGCTCTTCGCAGCGCGTCGTTCGCCTGCGGGTAATTGTGTAGAGCAATTTGCGCCAGACCGAGATTCAATTCCGCGGAAGCGCTACTGGGGTCGAGGGCGATGCTCTGGGAAAACGCCGCGATGGCTTTGTCATAAGCCTGTCGCCGGGCCCACGATTCGCCGATCGCCTGGTAGGCCAGCGCATTTTGCGGATCGACTGCGAGCACTTCCTGCGCGATGCTCTCCGCCTTGTCGTACTGGCCGGAGGCGACGTAGAGTTCCGCCAGCTCCAGCCGGACAGGCACATTCTTGGGATCGACTTCGGCGGCGGCCTGCAAAGTTCGTAAAGCGGCGGCGCCGTTGCGCTCGCCCAGATAAGCCTCAGCGAGCCGTTGATGGGCCTCTACCGAACGTGGCTCCTGGTTCACGGCATTCAGGAATTCGATTCGCGCCGCCTCATAGTTGCCCTTCTGCATGTAGCTTTGGCCGCGCTCGAGATACGACTGCGTGCTGCGTTTGCACGCGGGAAGTGAGAGCAGGGCCAACGCCATGGCGGCGGTGATCAACCATCGACGGTAAAGGGACCACAGATTCATTTCGTCTTCACTCACCTCTGACTCGCTGTTACGACGTCCGCGCTGGACAAAGCCGGCGGGAGAGGAATTTTCGCTTCCGATTTCCGAAGCGCGGTCAGGATCGGAATCAACAACGCCAAACCTAGCGCGTAGAATACGATTCCTCCGGAAGTGTGCAACCATCCGTGCAAAAATCCGCGGTCGACATAGATGGAAAGCACGCTAATGGTCACGATGCGCGCGCCGTTTTTCAAGATGAGAATAGGCACGGTCGAGAGAGTGAACAGCAACCGTCTCCAACTCGTGCGCAAGCTGAATTCACCCACCAGAAGAGTGGTAATCAACAGCCCCAGGCTCGACCGGATTCCGCTGCATTCTTTGGCCACTTCGATACTCAACGTTGGAAGCTGAAGAATGAATCCCTGCTTGAACACCGGCACGTGCAGAAGCCGCAGCAGCCCGTAAGCGACGCCGGCCGATCCGGCCTGCAGAAGATAAATGATTCGGTCGACCAAAAACTCAGGGATGGGAACCAGCAGTAAAAGCAAGAACAACGGGAAAGCCGCTTTTCGAAAGGCGTCCATGCCGTAACAAAACATGAACCCCGACATCCAAAGGATCACGAGTGCAAGCACGACTACGGAAAGGGAAGCGCTTTGCAGGGACGGCGAATCTGCGAGCCACCACAAAACAGCGCCGGCCAGAAACAGGACCGAGCCCGCGAGAAGATCCGAGCGTACGGTCGCAAATAGTTCCTCTCGCTTCATGTAGACGAGATACAAACTGACCGGCGCGATGAACAGGATGTGCGAACCGTAATCGTAAGTCAGCGAGAAAGTGATCAGCCTTGCGAGCGGATTCCAGAAGGCCAGACCTGTGGCAAGTACAAGAACGAGGAAAGTCAGGTGCCGTCGAAGCAGCAGGCTGTTCGCATCGGTGCCGGGCAATTTTGTCGTTTCCCCTCTCATCGCGAAGTCATTCTAGCCGCCATCCGTGAATCTGGAAACGTTACGGCCGGGGAGTGGCTCAATTTGAATTTCTCCGCGAACTCCGCGGCTGTTCCTCCGCGTACTCGGCGGTTAAAGGTTGTTGCTCTAGCGGCTTGTCATCCCGAGCGAAGCGAGGGACCTGGGGTTTTGCCGGCGGCGTTGACGCGGCCGGCCAGCACCGAGGTCCCTCGCTTCGCTCGGGATGACAGCTTTAAAGCACGAGCTTTTGACCGTTTTCTTAAATCAAGGGACTCCAACCGCTTCAAGTCAAGAGCTTTTAACCGCGGAGTACGCAGAGGAAAAGCCGCGGAGTTCGCGGAGAAATTCATGCTGTGCCACTGCCGCGTTTTGCCGTCGCCTTAGCCTCGACGTTGCTTCTGTATAATCTTGAAAGAGTTTCGATCGACGGCGTCACTCTGACGTACGGCGCGGTCGGGACATCGATTGTGCTGTTCTCATTCTCCCTCCCATGCTGAGTTGCACCGCGCTGGGTCACACCAGCTGAGTCGCACTAGCTGAACAGGAATCCATGAAAGACTGCCGCAAGTTTTATATTGATGGAAAGTGGGTCGACCCGGCGCAGGTCCACGATTTCGAAGTCATCAACCCTGCCAACGAGCAGCCGATTGCGACCATCTCGCTGGGCACTGCCGCGGATGTGAACCGGGCCGTGACCGCGGCCAATGCTGCCTTCGAGTCGTACTCGGAAACGACTCAAACGCAACGTCTGGAACTTCTGCGTCGGATCATCAAGGTGTATCAGTCGAAGATGGACGAGATGGCTGAGACGATTTCGCTGGAGATGGGCGCTCCTGTCTCGCTTGCGAAAAAGGCGCAGGCCCCTGCGGGACTCGGACATCTGCTCGAAATTGTGAAGGTGCTCGAACGCTTCCAGTTCGAAGAGCTCAAAGGTTCGACGCTCATGCGCAAAGAGCCGGTCGGAGTCTGTGGACTCATCACCCCGTGGAACTGGCCCATGAACCAGATCGTCTGCAAAGTGGCGCCGGCGCTGGCGGCGGGCTGCACGATGGTTTTGAAACCCAGCGAAATCGCGCCACTTTCCGCTCATTTATTTGCGCACATTTTGCACGAGGCTGGGGTTCCGGCCGGTGTTTTCAACCTGGTGAATGGCGACGGTCCCACGGTCGGGGCTGCGATTGCCTCGCATCCTGATATTTCCATGGTCAGCTTTACGGGATCCACGCGCGCCGGGGTCGCGGTCGCAACGGCCGCCGCGCCCACGGTGAAGCGGGTGACGCAGGAACTGGGCGGGAAGTCGGCCAACATTATTCTCGACGACGCCGATTTCGAAAAAACGGTGCGGCACGGGGCGCAGGAATGTTTCCGCAACACCGGGCAGTCGTGCAACGCGCCGACTCGCATGCTCGTTCCCCGCTCGCGGATGGCGGAAGTGGTAGCGACGGCGCGGCAGACCGCCGAGGCGACGAAAGTTGGCGATCCATCTGCCGAAAGCACTGGGATCGGGCCGGTGGCGAACAAATCGCAGTTCGAGAAGGTACAGCAGTTGATCAAGAAGGGGATCGAGGAGGGCGCGAAGCTGGTCGCCGGAGGACCGGGACGTCCCGATGGTCTTGCGACAGGCTACTTCGTGAAACCGACGGTTTTTGCCGATGTTCGCAACGACATGACCATTGCGCGCGAAGAGATATTCGGGCCGGTTCTTTCGATTATTCCGTACGAAAATGAAGAAGACGCGATCCGAATCGCCAACGACACACCCTATGGATTGTCCGGGTTCGTGACTTCGGGAAACATCGAACGCGCGCGGCGAGTGGCCCGGAAGATTCGATCGGGCAACGTGCATGTGAACGGCGCGCGCATCGACTTCGCGGGCTCCTTCGGAGGGTACAAACAGTCGGGCAACGGCCGGGAATGGGGCGAGGCCGGTCTGGAAGAATTCCTGGAGCTGAAATCGATCTTCGGTTACGCCTGAGACAAGCTTGTGTAGGGGCGGACGCGGCTTGCCCTGAGCGAAGCTCCGCGTGCGGCGGTGTAATCAGTACAGGCGCTGGCGGGAGCTGCCCAACCAGGTCTGCCGCACTGTCTGCAGTCGTCATTGCGCTGCGCGCAACCCCGGACGAGGGCGTCCGGGGCTAAGTTACTGCTTCGCGCGCGCCCGACTCTCATTCGCTCTTCGGGGTCGCTGGATTCGCGTTTCTCGGAACAAACCACCCCACGACCCGTCGCTCAAATTCCTCCGGCGCCGTGCCGAGCGCACCGCAGTGATCTGCGCCCGGCACCTCCCACAACCGCGTCATCGGGTTGCGCGCATGAATGCGCCGCGAGTGGCGGACCGGAATGTTGCTGTCCACCTGCCCATGAATCAGCAAAACCGGAACTGAGGTCGCGGCCACAGCATCCTCCGGAGAAACCATATCCATGTTAAGTCCGTACTTCCAGCGCGCCCGCAGAAACGCCACTTCTACGACCGGGCGCAGCAGCGTACGTCCAAACCACGGCCCCAGCCCGAAAGGCTGCCCCATGCGGTCGTAAGCGATCTCGCGAAAATTGGCGAAGGAAGACTCAGCAGCAACCGCGCAGAAGTGTGTCCCGGCCGCGAGCGATTGCAAAAGCTGCGCCGCCCCCATCGACTCTCCAAATCCGAAAATGCACCGCGGATGATCGTGCGTAATCAGAAAATCAGACCACTGCCGAATATCGTTGCGCTCGACCAATCCATACGAAGTGATCGTGCCTCCGCTCGCACCGTGAGCCCGAGCGTCGGGCATCAGCACACTGAATCCGTGGGCAAGAAAGAGCCGCGCATATCCGGTCATCCCCACGCGGTTATTGGCAACCCCATGCAGCAGGATGACTGCGTCGCCATTACCGTGATACGGATGAAGCTCCCACGCGCGCAGCACCACTCCATCGGGCGTCGTAATCGATTCATCCTCGAAGTCGGCGTCAAGCGCGCGTGCGGAGTCGCGAGCGGCGCGGGCGTCATCTTCGGTTAACTCCAGCCGAGTCGGACGCAGAGCCGCGTCCGCAATAAAAACTCCCGCAATCCCGCAGAAAACGAAGTACAGCGATAACCCGAGGAGGAGACGGCGAAACCACCGGGTGGCGAACAAGCGAGTCCCCATAAGATTCGAACAATAGTACGCAAGCCCAGGTTCAGGAGTTCAACGCTCGTCTACTCGGGCGCTGCGGACGCGGAGCTTGAGCTCTGCGGGGCAGACCTTTCGGCTTCGCTCAGGGCAAGCTGTGTCCGCCCCTACACACCCGGACAAAAGAAAAACCCCGGACGAAGGCGTCCGGGGCTACGTGTTTCGATCAGATTACTGCTTTCGTTGGCCCTACCTGTGCGCCAGCGCCGGCTCGTGCGCCTCTTTGCCCGACTTGAACGCGGCAAAGCGCTTGTTGATCTCGTCCCAGTTCACAGCATTCCACCAGGCCGCCAGATATTCCGGCCGGCGGTTGTTGTACTTCAAGTAATAAGCGTGCTCCCAAACATCGTTGCCGAAGATGGGATACAGGCCCTGCGAAATCGGATTATCCTGGTTCGGCGTTGAGGTAATGACGACTTCGCCGTTCGCCTTGCCCGCCAGCCAAACCCAGCCCGAGCCGAACTGCTTCACGCCGGCGTCGTTGAACTTGGTTTGAAAATCCTTGAAGTTGCCGAACGTTTTCTGGATCACCTCGGCAATCGGTCCGCTCGGGTCGCCGCCGCCCTTCGGCTTCATGATCTTCCAGAACATGGTGTGGTTCAGGTGGCCGCCCGCGTTGTTGCGCACCGCGCCACGAATGTCCTCCGGTATCGCATTCAAATCGCGCACCAGATCTTCCACCGATTTACTTCCCAGTTCAGGATGCTTCTCCAGCGCGGCGTTCAGATTTTTTACATAGGCCGCATGATGAAAATCGTGATGCAGCGTCATGGTCTGCTTGTCGATGATCGGTTCAAGCGCGTCATACGCATAAGGGAGAGCAGGTAATTCGTGAGCCATGATTTATCCTCCAGAACTTTCTGATGATGGTGAGCGGGGTTTCGATGCAACTGCTTGCCTGCCTCAATTCTATCGTAGAAGGATCGACCCGCGCCCCTTCACAGATGTCAATCGTGGGAATTGGGCGCAGACCGGCGCCGCACCGTAGAAGAGAAGAGTCATGCTTTACCAACGCTTTGCTAGAACCTCCCGTTCAGTCCCGGAAAGAGCGATGCTACCGTGGAATGGCCGCGCTTTAGCGTCGCGTACAGGGCACGAAATGATCCGGGGTCGTCCCGATAAGCGCTAACCTAAGCAGCTCGATCTGGGGACAATGCTCTCTGCGAGTAAGGTGGCTTCCGGATAGCCGACAACCCGCGAAATTGAATGAGAACAATCCTGTCCGAGTGCCAGGGGCTGCGCATTGGTGTCCGAATTTGCAATAGCAGTGTCCTGAAACGGACAGCCCAGACTAACTGGTCACATATTAAGTCGTTTACAATCTGGCGCTTAGTATTGGCAAGTATGATGCTTGACCGGGCAGGGAGGCTAAGAACATGTCCTTCTTTCGCGATTTGAGAGTTGCGGCTCACTCGTTAATTCGGACTCCAGGGCTGGCGATCGCCGTGGTGCTCACGCTGGCGCTCGGCATCGGCGCGAACGCTGCCATTTTCACGCTGGTGCGCGGAGTGCTGCTCAAGCCTCTGGTCAATCGCGGCGAGGACCGGCTGATCTATATCCGGCAAAGCGCGCCCGGCATCGGCGAGGAAAACGCTGCGTTTTCCGTACCCGAGTTACAGGACTTGCGTGCGAACGTGAAAACCGTGAGCGCCTTTGGCGACTTCTCCGCCATGGACTTCACCATGATCGGTCTCGGCGAGCCTCGTTCCATTCAAGGTGGCGTCGTCGGCGGCACGTATTTCGACGTGATGGGCCTGCGCCCCGTGCTCGGCCGCCTCATTGGGCCGCAAGACGACGGTCCGCAAGCTGCCGGTGTCGTCGTTCTCACGTACCGTTTCTGGACGACCGCTCTTCACAAGGATCCTTCGGTGATCGGCAAAACCGTTCGCCTGGGCAGCATCGGTGATCGCTCTGCGACCGTGATTGGCGTGCTCGAGCCTTGCGTGCCATATCCGCAAGATACCGAAATTATTTCCAACATCGTCACCAGCCCGCATCATCTTTCCGCAACCATGGTCACTGGGCGCATCCATCGCATGACTGAGCTTTTCGGGCGTCTCGCTCCCGGAGTCACTCTCGATCAGGCTAGCGCTGAGTTGCACGCAGCCTACTCCACGATGAAGAAGGGCCATCCCGAAGCCTATGCGCAGGAAGCGAATTTTCAGATCGGAGTGAAGTTGCTTCGTGACCAGATCACGTCGGGAGCCCGGACCGTGCTGCTGGTGCTGCTGGCAGCCTCCGGGCTGGTCTTTATCATCGCGTGTTCCAATGTTGCCAATCTGGTTCTGGCGCGGACGGTTCGCCGCGAAGGCGAGCTGGCGGTCCGCGTGGCGTTGGGCGCAAGCAAAGGCGCGTTGCGCCGCATGCTGTTGGCCGAAAGCCTTCTGCTGTGCGGCGCTGGCGCCGCACTCGGTGTATTGAGCGCGCAGCCGATGGTGGCTGTCCTGGCCCGCTACGCCGCGCGCTTCTCCATCCGGGCTCTCGATTTCAAAGTCGATTCGAGCTTGCTTTGGGTGGGAGCGGCGCTGGCTGTCATCGCAGCGGTGATTCTCGCCTACGTCCCGCGCCTGCCTTCTTCTTCCGGCACGTCCGGCAGGCCTGATGGACTGAACCTGGCAAGCGGAAGTGTGCGGATCACCGGCAGCACAAGCCGCCGCCAGCGCATCTTCGCTGTGACACAGATCGGCGCGTCGTTCGTGTTGCTGGCCGGCGCAAGTATGTTGATCACTACGTTGATCGCACTGCAAAAGGCGCAGACAGGTTTGGACACGCAACACGTCCTCGCCATCGATGTTCCTGCCATGTCCTATGGGAAGACGCCCGAGCAGGTCGTCGATTTCTACAAGGAAGCGATCCGTCGCATTGATGCCCTGCCGGGCGTGACTGAGACCGCATTTGGCGACGTCGTTCCCTGGCGCGATGGCGGCGGTCCCGGCGGTCCCGGTCTTCAATTCTCCGCTGACGGACACGTCCATGCAGCCGGCGTAGAGGATCCCAGGGCGCGTTGGCGTTCCATCTCTCCCGGGTTTTTTGCGGCGCTCGGCGTTCCCATCATTGCCGGCCGCGATTTCAATGCGCTGGATTACCAGAAAAGCGACCAGAATAATGGCCGGAATAATAATCAGGAGCCCGTCGTTATCGTTAGCGAGACTCTCGCAAAGCGTATGTTCCCCAACCAGGATGCGATCAACCGGCATGTCTATTGGACGGATCCCGTACTGCAATTCTTCGGCGGGACCGATCTCGAAAAGGCACGTCTTCTCGCGCCACACCGCATCATCGGCGTCACCGCCGACATTGACGATGAACATGTCGTTCCTGAACCTACGACCACTATTTACAGTTCTTTTGATGAAGGCACACTTTTTGGCGGTCGTCTCTTCATTCACACGACTGCAAATCCCTATGCATTGGTTTCGTCGGTCACGCGCATTATTCGCGACATGTCCGCCAATCAGCCGGTTGAGCGCGCCGCCACTCTCGAAGACATTCGGACAGAGGTGCTCACACCGGACCGTTTAAACTCGCTGGTGTTTGGCGTATTCGCGGCGGTGGCCTTGGCGATTGCCGTGGTAGGCGTCGCGGGCGTGCTGGCGTTTTCGGTAAGCGCGCGGACACGGGAGTTCGGCATCCGGCTGGCCCTGGGATCGGAGCCGCAACGACTCCTCAAGGGTGTGATCAAAGAGGGAGCGGTGATGGCGGCGGCGGGCGTCCTGGCAGGCGCGGCATTCGGGTTGGTGCTGGCGCGTGTAGCGGGAAGATATTTGCCGGACGTCAAGCTGCCCGGCGCATTGCCTGTGTTTGTCTCTGCGTTCGTACTGATGGCGGTCGCGGTGATCGCGTCGGTGCTGCCTGCGGCGCGCGCGGCGCGCGTCGATGTGATGCAGGCGTTGCACTCCGAGTAACCTCGGACGGGTGAGGCGGGAGGGCCGAGGCAGCTCTTGGATCGTGGGCGGGTGACGGGTAAACCGGAGATAATTCTTAGATTAGCGCTCAGCGCCGCTACACCCGCGTTGCCAGATATTCGCACACCCGCCGCATCGTATCCCTCTGGCTTTCATTCATGGTGAGAAATTCAAAGCCGTAACGCAGCCCCTGGCAATACCGCACAATCGCCCGCACTTTAATCGGATACGGCGTCAGCGGCAGCGGAATCTCCAGCGTAACGATCTCGCCGCTCTCCAGGCTGCCCGTGAGCGTGGCGCCGATTCCGTCCTGCCCCAGTTCCGTCGACCGTCCCCAGCACGTGCGGAACTCTCCATCCTGAAACATTCTGACCTGCAGCCGCACATCGAGGGTAAAGCGCGGAAAGCGCCGCGCAAACTTAACTTTGCCCGCTGTCGGGCCTGAGGACGAAGACGGTGGCGCGGACGACCTCGCTGCCGAAGCCTTTCTCTCCTTACCCTCCGCCACTTCGGCGGCAGCCACGCGCGTTTTTTTCTCGGTGTCCATGCACTGGCTCACGGCCCACCCTCGGCCGCCATTCTTGTTCGTCAGTTGCCGTGCAGCAGGTATCCGGGCTCGAGCGGCAGCTTCCCCCCCAGTTTCACCACTGCCACGCTACTGTTGATGGCGTATACATCCACAATCCCGACCGCTCCCGGCAGCGACGCCACCTTGTTCACCAGATCTTCGTCGGACTCGGCGATCACGATCGCCGGATGGCTGGCCCGCCCGTGGTTGGCCGAAGCAATCACATCCCGTACCTGATCCTCAGGCAGTTCGTAGACTTTCTCGAGGAACACTTTCATCTCCGGAGACGCCGGCGACCGCATGATCAACGTCACCGGCTTGCCATCAGGCCAGTGGTTGGTCTGCGCCTTGCAGATCTTCACCAGGTCAGGCAGTGCCATGGCGGAGACCGCATTGCTCTTATTTGAGACCACCGCCAGATCGCGTGCCGCCGCCAGCGAAATGCTGGCTGCAAGAAATCCACTGACCATCAGTACTCGACGATAGAACACACTCTCCCCCGCAAGGTTAGGCAATCCTTAGGCTGATTTTCGTGCAATTCGCATCCCGGCTCAACGGCCACGTAGTTCATGTACCTTTGGAGCTAACAGCTTGCAGGGGCGCCCGCGACGACCGAACGGAAATCGAAGCCGGTTCATGGAACTTACGCCCGTTCCCTACGTACCTTTAACTGGGAGGCCCCGAATGTTCTGCAATCGCTGTGGATCCCAACTTCAATCTGATCCCGTGGCCTGCCCCGTCTGCGGCCGGCGTATCGGAGATCCCACCGGCGCCATCGCCAGGTCGCGGCTGGAGAACCATCTGCACACTCTGGGCATTCTCTGGATGTGCATCGGTGGCCTGTTTCTGGTTCCGGCGGCGGGACTGATGATGTTCGGCAGCGGAATCCACCTCGTTCTCCACGACCGCGAGCCGCTGGCCGGCATTTTTCCTTTCTTTCTCTACCTGGCCGGCAGCACGATGGCGATTCTTGCCGCTGGCGGCATTTGCGTGGGCCTCGGCCTGAACCAGCGCCGTCCCTGGGCACGGACCGTCGCTATCGTTCTTGGGGTTCTGGCGCTGTTCCATCCCCCGTTCGGGACCGCGCTGGGCGTCTATACGTTGTGGGTCCTGCTGGCCGACGAACACGGCACCGAATATCACGACCTGGCCCGCGCGGCTTAAGCCCATGCAGGGGCGTCCGGGGCTACGTGAATCGTGGCGGCTTCCCACAGCTGTGCACAGAAAATTCGAGGTTAATCACAGCTGATCAACAGGTCTCACCCTCTTTGCGGTTGCCCTCCCTTTCCCTGCCTGCGACACTCGAATCCTCAATCCACAGAACTCCTGCCGCATCCTCCCTCCGAGCCGTTCGGTGTGGAAAACGCGGCCCGAAAACCACCCCAACCCGGCATCAAGCCCGTCATTGTTGAGGATACAACATATGGTGTTTCTCTCTTGACAGGCACAACCCGCGGGAGTAACTTTGCAATCCCAAGGCATCAATTTCGCTCCACGGGAATGGAGCGAAACCTGAGCAAAGCAGTAAGCAGGACGCTGCGGTTCGGAGCCTGGTTAGAGGTGACCTGGCGCCGCTCCGCCGGCAAGACGAGGGGGTGTCCGGGCTTTTGATCCGTAAGCCCGGCGCCCGCACAACAACCCGGCAGCACGAACCTTCGGTCCTCCGAAGCCAGTAGCTGAACAATTCGCGGTGGCCGCTCCCCGACCCCTCTCCCGAGGAGCGACAACAAACGAAGCGCAGTCTGCAGAGAGATCTGCAGGGTAAGTAGAACCTGCCCGCCGGCAGACAAGGGAACTTCCTTCTTCCGGCGCGGCAGCAGAATTTCAGGAGCCCGTAATGGAAGGTATCAATCGCCTCGTCTCTGAATCGTTGGCGCGCCACGGCTTCGACCGTCCCCTCGATTACCGTCGCCTGCACTGGTCGCGCTGGTTCCGCTGCGAGTCCCTGCACAGCCTCCTGTCAGTCCCCAGCAAACCCGGCGTCTTCGCCGTAGCCGAAGAAGTGATGAACCTGGGTGCTAGCGATGCCCGCGTAGGGGCGGACGTGCCTGTCCGCCCTGCCATGACCACGGTCCGGTCAAACAGCGACACAAACACCGAAGCCAGCCGCATGCTGGCGGTAACCCAATTCTTCGAAGCGGACGACATGGCCTTCGTCCTCGACCGCATGCTGACCCACCAGAATCCCATGCGCGCCCGCCTGGCCTCGGGAAGCTACTTCGTCCGCTATGTCGCCATCGACGACGAGCCCCAGCGCCGCTCCATCTGCGCTGCGCTCAATCAATGGATCGCCAATAGCGGCGAAAAAGTCTCCGGCATCGGCGCCCACTTTGCCATGGATGCCCATGTGGCGACGGGCGCCTCGCCCGTCCCGCGAAGCGAAGCGAGCGGCCCGGGCACAGACCCGACCCTCCCCGCCCCGACCTCGATCTCTTCGGCCCCGCATCTCGACTCCGGAGCCGCTACCAACATTCACTGTCCCTCCCCCTTGCCCTCCGGTTTCTAACGGACTCGGGGGGGCTGGGATGGCCAGGTAAAGATGGCCTGGAACGGTGGCGCGTTACTTTGAATTAGATCCTTTTGAAAGGAGTACGATTCGTGCCCAGGAAGCGTTTGACTTTGAGCGCATCTCCTGAAGGGAGCACGATTTCAATGACTGGGATGTACATTGCGGGGTTCTCATTTCGTCTCGTTTCGACCTCTGCCTTATCTCTGCTCCTGGGCGGTCTGCTCAGGGCACAATCGGGCGCTTACGTCAGTGTCACGTCGTATGGCGCGAAGGGAGATGCCATCACTCACGGGGACGGCGTGGCTACGGCAGGCTCAGCGACCTTCGCCTCTGCCTCTTCTAGCTTCTCCGCCGCGGATAAGGGAAAATTCATCGAGATCACGGGAGCCGGATCGAACACCGGGATGTTGAACGGCGCTGGAACCGCGTACGGGATTCTGACCACCACAATTCAATCAGTCCAAGATGCTCAGACGATCACTCTGGCGGCTGAGGCTCACTATTCTGGAACCAAATTGCACTTCGTTTACGGTACGGACAATACCGCCGCATTTCACTCCGCGTATGCTGCAGCCCGGCCGTTGTCCGTGCCGGCCGGAAGCTATCTCATCGTCGCTGGCACGCAGGCGGCGAACACTCCGATTTCAGGAACCATCCCCCTCGTCATCACAGGCGCTGGTCAGGATTCCAAACTGCTGTCTGACAATCCGATCATCTACATAACTACGGCAACATCAGGATCATCGATCACCAATCTTGATCTGGAGCCAATTACTGGTTTCACGGTGGTTCCGGTGACTGGAGCCCCTCCGCATCCCGGTACTCCGATCCTGGTCGATGTCTTTGGAACAGGGAATGGCATCGAGCCTCCTGGCCAGAACTTCAGTCCTAAATACCCAGCTTTTTGGAGCACGCTCTCGGCGTTTCAACGAACCGAGATCTTAGGACCGACGGTGACCATTCAAGGGGGAGACCACGTTAACATCGGCAATATTACCGGTAATCAGGTCACCATCCGGCTGGCTGACGTCACCAACTCAACGCTCCAGAACAATGATTTCACCGGCGGATATGGAGGGAATGCCGACGAGTCAACTGGCGGGATCGAGGGCTGTCTCGGCATCGCCACCATCACGAACACCGGGGCGTTTACGGACATCGACGATAGCATCACCGGAAACAAGGTCCGATATTGCAGCTTCAGCAATATTTTCTGGGGCAATGCCAGCGGCCTAGTTGTCTCCGGCAATATTTCGGAGTACTCCGGCGAGTCTGGGTTTAAAAACTGGACAGAGCCCCTGTACCCGAATCACAACATATCTGTAGCCAACAATATCGCGCAATATTCGGTTTACGACGGTTTTGACTTGTCGGGCCACTATCTCCACACAGCGACCTTTCCCACCTATTCCACGGCCATGGGAAACCTGTCGCAAAATAATCAGAATACGGGGTTTTACGCCGACGGTACGAATTGGAATTTCACGGCGAATACCGCCAGTTCGAATGGCGTTGAAGGTTTTTTCCTCGATTTTTCGAATAGCACAATTTCCGGCAATGTGAGCCTCAACAACAATCTCGACAGTCTGAAATCGCCGAACGAAGACAATCAAGTCGTGATCGGAGGATGCTGTCCGACCAGCAATAACATCATCGAGAACAATTTCATCACCATCACGATGGCTGGCATCACTGGCGATGCCATGTGGGTTGGATCGAGCAATGTGACGGCGAACAACAACGTGGTAAACGAGCTTCCCAGTCAAGGCGGGATATGGTTTAACGTCCCGCCTGTCACCTCGAGCGGAAACACCGGCTGGCCGGCCACGTTCACGGGGAACGTCTCCATTAGTGGGAGCTTGAGCGTCGCCGGTTCGGTCTCGAAAGGGAGCGGAAGCTTTAAGATCGACCATCCTTTGGATCCGCTAAACAGGTACCTTCTGCATTCATTCGTCGAGTCTCCCGACATGATGAATGTTTATAACGGGGTCGTAGTGCTCGACTCCACGGGCCGGGCTCAGGTCAATCTCCCTTCGTATTTTGAGGCCCTGAACGAGAGCTTTCGATATCAACTGACGAGCATCGGCAGATTCGATCCGGTCTACGTTGCGCGCGAAGTGAAGGACAACCAGTTTCTGATTGCCGGAGGCCATCCCGGAACCCGTGTGTCGTGGCAGGTAACCGGAATCCGCAAAGACCCCTACGCCCAGGCACATCGAATCCAGCCCGAAGTAGACAAGCCGGACGGGGAGCGGGGCCATTATCTTCACCCAGAACTTTACGAGGAGACGAATAAGTAAGCGAAGCCGATCTTGACCAACAAAATCCGCCCGATTCAGCCGTGTCCCGCAGGCCCGGATGCCCGAATCGACGCAGAGCACAATAGAATCTAATAAGGAGACACCCCTGATGCCCGAAGTGAAGACACCCGAAGTGAAGAAGACCTCTACCGAAACGACCGCGCCGTCCATCCCGCTGAAGAAGCGCTCCCCCGGCCTCGCCTTCCGCCGCCTTTTCACCAAGCCCGGCGTGTCTCCCTACAACGAGATCGAGTGGGAACTCCGTCTGGCTCAGATCACCGATGCCCAGGGCAACGTGATCTTCGAGCAGAAAGACGTCGAGGTCCCCAAAGACTCGTCGATGACTGCAACCAATATCGTCGCCAGCAAATATCTGCACGGCAAGCTCGGCACGCCCGAGCGCGAAACCGGAGTCCGCCAGCTCGTCGGCCGCGTCGCCGAAACCATCCGCGACTGGGGATTGGCCCAGGGCTATTTCAAGACGCCCGAAGACGGCGCAACTTTCCACGACGAACTCGTGCACATCCTCGTCCGGCAGTACGCCGCTTTCAATTCGCCGGTCTGGTTCAACGTGGGCTGCGACCGCATCGAGCCCAACTCCGACGGCCGCAACTGGCACTGGAATCCGCAGACTCAAAACGTCGAATTCGGCGTCACCGGATATACCAAGCCGCAGTGCTCGGCCTGCTTCATCAACTCGGTGAAAGACTCGCTCGACTCGATCCTGACTCTCGCCAAGACTGAAGGCATGCTCTTCAAGTGGGGCAGCGGTACGGGCACGAATCTCTCGTCCCTGCGCGGATCGACTGAAACGCTCAGCGGCGGCGGCACGGCTAGTGGCCCGCTCAGCTTCATGAAGGGATTCGACGCCTTCGCCGGCGTCATCAAGTCCGGAGGCAAGACTCGCCGCGCGGCGAAGATGGTCATCCTCAACGTCGACCATCCCGACATCATTGACTTCATCGAGTGCAAGCAGAAAGAAGAAGCCAAGGCCCACGCGCTGGTCGCGCAAGGCTACGACGGGTCGTCTCCCGATTCGGATGCCTACAGCTCCATCTTTTTCCAGAACGCCAACAACAGCGTCCGCGTTACCGACGATTTCATGTACGCCGTGATGAAGGAAACCGACTTCTCGACGAAGTCGATCACCGACGGCCGCGTGATGAAGACGTACAAAGCCAAGGAACTGCTGAGGAAGATTTCCGAGGCCACCTGGCACTGCGGCGATCCCGGAATGCAATACGACACCACGGTGAACCGCTGGCACACGAGCAAGAACACGGCCCGCATCAACGCCAGCAATCCGTGCAGCGAGTACATGTTCCTGGACGACTCGGCCTGCAACCTGGCCAGCCTGAACCTGCTGAAGTTCGCTCCGAATGGAACTTTCGATGTCGAAGCCTATCGCCACGCCGTCGATATTCTGATCACCGCGCAGGAAATCATCGTCGACAACGCCGGATATCCGACGGAAACGATCATGCGCAACTCGCATGACTATCGCCCGCTCGGTCTGGGCTACGCCAACCTTGGTGCGCTGCTGATGGCCGCAGGCCTCCCGTACGACAGCGACGCCGGCCGCGACTACGCCGCCTGCGTAACCGCAATCATGTGCGGCGAAGCCTACTTGCAATCGAGCCGAATCGCCGAACAATGCGAACCGCTGTATCCCGCAACCGAAGCCACAAAAAAGAATCTCTCGGAAACCAATCTCGGCAGCGGCCTCACAGCCACCATGCCCGGAGGAGCCTGCCCCGGCTGGTACATCAACCGCGAGCCGTTCCTCGACGTAATCCGCATGCACCGCGCGAGCGTCAACAACATCAACAAGAACAACGTCCCCGCGAGCCTCTTCGAGTCCAGCAAAACCTGCTGGGACGAAGCTCTGGCCCACGGCGAAAAACACGGCTACAGAAATTCCCAGGTAACAGTGTTGGCTCCCACCGGCACGATCGGCTTCATGATGGACTGCGACACTACCGGAGTCGAGCCCGACCTGGCGCTGGTGAAATATAAAAAGCTGGTCGGCGGCGGCATGATCAAAATCGTCAACCAGACCGTCCCTACGGCCCTGTTCAAGCTCGGATACACGCACGAACAGGCCAACGCCATCGTCAGCTACATCGACGCCACGGGCACGATCGAAGGCGCCCCGCACATCAAAGATGAAGACCTCGCCGTCTTCGACTGCTCGTTCAAGCCGTCGAAAGGCACGCGCTCCATCGCGTACATGGGACATCTCCGCATGATGGCCGCAGCCCAGCCCTTTATTTCCGGAGCGATTTCCAAAACCGTCAACCTGCCGAACAACGCCACCGTCGACGACATCATGGAGACCTATCTCCAGGCGTGGAAGCTCGGCATCAAGGCCGTCGCCGTCTATCGCGACGGATGCAAACAGTCGCAGCCGCTAAGCGCCTCGGGCAGCAAGACGGCCAACTCCACAAAAGACGATGCCCGGATCGCCGCTGCTCCCGAAGAAGAAAATCTCAACGCCCCGCCGAGAGCCGTCCGCCACAAACTGCAGGAAGAGCGCGCCTCGATCACCCACAAATTCAAAGTCGGAGATCACGAGGGCTACATCACCGTCGGCCTCTATCCCAGCGGCGAGCCCGGCGAACTGTTCATCACGATGGCAAAAGAAGGATCGACGGTCAGCGGCCTCATGGATAGCTTTGCGCTGGCCGTCTCGATCGCCCTGCAGCACGGCGTGCCGTTAAAGTTGTTCTGCGAAAAATTCGCGCACACCCGCTTCGAGCCCAGCGGATGGTCCCGCAATCCCGAACTCGGCTACGCCAAGTCGATCATGGACTACATCTTCCGCTGGCTCCAGATGCGCTTCCTGACCGGCCAGCAGCAACTGCTGTTCGAAAACTTCAGGCCAAAGCAATCCCCTCCGAGCGCTCAGCCGTCCGAGGTGGGAGACGTAAACGCCTCCACGCCGCCACTGAGAACTGAGAACCGGGAACTGAGAACTGGTTCCGGATCCGTCCACGCCGCCGACGCCCTCTCGAGCCTGGTCGACCTAGGCGACGCCCCTAGCTGCAGCTTCTGCGGAAGCATCATGACCAGAAACGGCAGCTGCTACAGATGCATGAGCTGCGGGAGTACCAGCGGCTGCAGCTAAGAAAGTGGCGGCCGGACGCCCTCGTCCGCCCGCTTTGACTTTGCCCTAGTTTCTTGATTTGTCATCCCGAGCGAGCGCGGCCGAGAGCAAATTTCAGCTAGTACGGTGTTGATCCGGCGCCAGAACCAGGAGCCCTACAACCAAGTTTGAAAGACCTACCGTGAAGGGGGACACGGCGCGCCGTGCCCCCTTTTCCCAATGTGCTGTCAGCAGGAGGATCCGCCGATGCCCAATTTCTTTTCGGCATTCTCGTCAGACGTGTTTCGCCCGCTCGCGACGCTGCTAATTCCTGGCGCGATTGGGGTCACGACTTGGTTTGTGGCCCTCCTCTGGAGATTTCCGAGCCTGCGAAGCCTTGTCTCAGGAAATCACACAGAAACAGGATTCGCGCTATTCCTCGCAATGGTTTTCGCAGGCATGGTTTTCGAGGACTTCGGAGCACGCTGGGAAGTCGTCCTCGATCGCTGGGCGGATCGGCGAACTAGCGGCAAACATACCGCAAATTGGAACGCCTATCTTCAGATTGCATTCAAGTCCGATCCGATAGGGAGACGCTACGCCAGAGCGCTTGTCATGAGGCTTAAATTTGAGCTTGGAATCGTTTTCGCTATGATCAGTGCGGGCCTCGGCTTGATTTGGCTCGCGGTTCTGGGTCTCAATTGCTTGGGCGTGCTTTGCCTAGCAATACTACTTCTGTCGTTTGCGGCTTGGGGGCTGGTTGAAGCCAGCGCTACTCACAAGGTTCTTTCACAGACCCGTGAGGCTCTGTTGGGGAGTATCCGCGTAGTCGAGTAGGTCCAAAGCGCGCGCCATCCTGGGCGGTAGGCTGGATTCGCTAATCGCCAGCGATTGCAAGTTGCGTCGCTGGGTCCAATGCGCCGAGTGCGCTCTGAATTTCTTCGTTGATCTCCGATTCTTCGACCCTGCTCTCTAAGATGATTGGGGCGTTTGCGGGCACAAGATGGGATACCCTCTGGAAGGCGATGATCGATTCCAGACTCAGTGAATCATGTCTGCTCTGGGTGTTCACTTCGCTCACATGAATCTGTTGGATACGGCTGCGGAATTTCTGCAGAATCAACGAGGCTTCTGCCATCGTGGGGTCGACCTGGCGGGCGTGCCCGATATCGAAACAGAGAGACGCGTTAGGAAGGTCTTTGAAGATTTCCACTAGCTCGCTGGCTGTCTGGCCGATTGGTTTACGTTTGTCCATGTTCTCGATGCAGAGGCAATCTCCAAGACGCATCCACTCCTGCCGCGCGTGCATGACATCCGGATGCACGATGATGGGCCAGCCGCGACGTGCGACTTGCTCGAGCAACCGGAGAGTCTCCACCTCAAAGGCGGGCTCGATCGAGCTGGGTGCATGAAACGAGACGTACGCGAACCGGTTCAAATCCAGGCGGTCAAGTTGCTCCACGAGGGGAGCCAGTTCGTTCTGTCTCAACGCCGATAGCTCTACAGCCGAACTGTTCTTTCCCGCCAACATCCCCAATGCAGCACTGAAATCGCCAAGCGCCAGCGCTCCGGTGGAGAAGCCGATATTTCTCATTAGAAAACCCCGTATTTTCTTGTTAGCGGCGCAACCTTTGGATTCTCGAAGAAGATGTGATCCAGGGCGTTTTCAAAGGCCTTGCTGATTCCTCTCACGCGTCGAAATGTCGGATCCGTTCTGGAGTCAGACGCGCGGAGTGCCTTAAGCGCTTCGCGTGACCTCTCGTCGTCTAGAAGCGTTAAAAACTCAGCGTAGGCTCCGAACAGCTCTCTCACTGTCGCATCTGGCACCCGATACTGCTCCATTGAGTTCGCAAGAATTTGCAGGGGAGTTAACCTTACGCAATTCCTGATGTGATTGATCAGTCTCAGCTTTATAGCATCTTTGTCGGTGGAAATCTGGCCGTTTAGCTCAGGGTCCAAATTTGCACTGAAGCAGACCAGCAACCCGGAAGCGAAGATTAATTTTCGTGACATTCGAAGTTTCGCGTTCCGCAGTCCCCAGCCCGCACCTGCGCGGTCTCTCTGCTTGCTGGCAAAATCCACGGCCATCGTCCTCCAAAATCGAACGATGTCATTGAGAAGAAAGCGCGGCACACGGTATCTCTTGGAGTCGTGAGTAAGGGGTGGACGTCCTCTTCAAGGTATCGATTTATCACGCCACGGATCACGCGCTCGTAAGCCTCGGTTCTCCTGCCTATGGGACAGGATTCGAGCAAGAGTAATATGCGTTGGGTCGTGTTCTTGTTCGTGTCGTATTGCCCGCCGATTTGGTGAATAATGTCATGGCTAAATGCCATGTTTCCGAATGTCCCGGTCGGGCCCGGCTCTCCGTATTCCCAGTCTAGAAAGAGCTTCTGGATTCGCTGGCTGATCTTCAGGTGATCGGAATTTGCCTCGCCATCAATCAAGTAGGTCCAGTCAAGGTCGCTCTTTGATGTCCACTCTCCTCTAGCGAGCGAACCGAAGACAACAAGGCTAGTGTCTTCGGATGTGTATTTCCCCACTTCGGACGAAAGACGACTATCCAAGTCCTCGCGTGTTGTTAGTGATGCGTTCCGGGCATTCCGCAGTGCTTGCAACTCGAGGGGCCCCATCGAAGCAGGCGCGTTGGCGTCGGCGGTGGACATCGAAGGACTATTCTAGCAACGTTTCATCGGTCCTCAGCGCGCAGGCACCTTTTCAGACACTCCAAGCTTCGGGCGGCTGCCCAGCCGAAATCTCTCCAATCGCGAGGGCGGGCGTCCCAGCCTGCTTTCTCTTCCACTCATACATCTGCGGGTGACCCATCCTGAGTGTTCACGGGCAGGTCGCCATGCAGTCGACGCGCTTGATTTCGAGCTTCCCCAAGGAAGGGGGAAGGCTTCGTTGGGCGACCGAGTGGCAGCCTTCACGGAAAGCGCCCGGAGGACAGGCAGTAAATGGGTATTGGCAGAGCGGAGTTAAGATCAAAGTCAATCGCGTCGGACACGAGTGTCCGACCCACATGAGCCGCTACTTCTTGGCCGGTTCAGTTGCAGGCGAATCGGGAGCTTTGGGCGGGAACGTGGCGGCCTTCTTCGGCGGAGGCTTTTTGGTGGCTTCGGCGCGCTTGCGCTCCTGGTGGCGGCGATCGTGGAATTGCTGGTCGGAATTTTGTTTCTTCATGCCTCAATCATGTCACAGATTACCCGCCGGCGAGAGCCATCCTCGCTACCAGCCCGCGATCCGTCCGGACGGGTCAAAACTGCCTCCGGAGCCGTTTCTCCCATTTTTGGTATCCCGATCAAACCAAACCACATCCGCCGTTTTGTACGTACATTCGCGTACATAAAGTGTTCCTGCAGGAACACTTTTTCCACAGGTGAATTGTGTTCCTACAGGAACATTTGCTCCTAAAACGGGGCACTTTGGCGCCGGCGCGACCCTGCCCATCCCGTTGCTTCCGCACAAGCCGCGCGGATAGACTTGCGTCGCTATGACTACACGCCGCCGTTTTCTTCGGGACACCGCTGTCGTCTCAACCGCTTTGGCGGTCTCTCCTCAGACTCGATGGCTGCTGGCTCAGGCCGGCTTCGGCCCCATGAATGCGGGTACCTACCGCAATCCGATTCTGGGCGGCGACCATCCCGATGCCAGCCCGATCCGCGTGGGCGATGACTTCTATCTCACGCACTCCAGCTTCGACTACGCGCCCGGGCTGCTGATCTGGCACTCGCGCGACCTGATCAACTGGCGTCCTGCGGCGGCCGCGCTGCACGGCTACCATGGCAGCGTCTGGGCGCCTTATCTGTGTGAGTATCAGAACCACTTCTACATTTATTTCCCCGCCGACAACCGGCTGCGCGTGGTCCACGCCGATCATCCGACCGGCCCGTGGAGCGATCCGGTTGATCTCGGCATCAGCGCCATCGACCCGGCGCACACTGCCGAGAACGGCCGCCGCTTTCTCTACATGGCCGGCGGAGAGATGGCCGAACTGACCTCTGACGGCTTGGCTGTGAAAACCGCGCCGCGCGTTGTGTTCGAACCCTGGCCAGTCCCGGCCACTACGCGGATGGAGTGTACTTGTCTTGAAGCGCCCAAAATCCTCGAACACAACGGCTACTACTACCTGAACGTGGCTGAGGGAGGCACCGCAGGACCAGCCACGAGCCATTCCGTGATCAGCGCGCGCAGCCGCCATGCCGAGGGCCCGTGGGAATTTTCGCCGCACAATCCGGTCGTGCATACGGCCTCGCGCGACGACCGCTGGATGAGTGTGGGACATGGTCGGCTGGTCGATACGACGGGCGGCAAATGGTATATGACGGTGCACTCCTACGAGAACGGTTACCGCACGCTGGGACGGCAGATGCTTTTGCTCCCGGTGGAGTGGACAGCGGATGGATGGTTCCGCGTGCCCGAGGGGATTACGACCGACTCGGCTATTGCGCTGCCCGTGGCGGGCGCGAGCCAACAGAATTTCGTCGATCCTTCCGACGACTTCACCACTGCGGAACTCGGCCTGCAGTGGGGCTTCTGGCGCGAGTATGACGCGTCCCGCTTCACGACCGGAAATGGCGCTCTCACGCTGGCGGCGAGGGGAAAGTCTCTCGCCGATACTTCCGTCCTCACGACCGCCGTCGGAGGACACTCCTACGCCGTCGAGGTCGATATCGAGATCGGGGCGGGGTGCGAATCCGGGCTGATTCTGTTTTACAACCCCGACCATGCCACCGGAATTTTATTGGACGCTGAAGGCATCGGCGTGAGGCTCGCCAATGGCTACATCCCCAGGCGGCAGCATAAGGGCGCGACTCGCGCCACGCTCCGCGTGGTCAACGACCGCCAGGAAGTTGATTTTTATTTCCGCCTGCCCGGAGTAGAGTGGCAGCGTGCGCCGGAGTCCGCTGAAATTTCGGGGATGCACCACAACGTGCTTGGAGGATTTCTCGACGTGCGGCCCGCGGTTTACGCCTGCGGCTCAGGCAAAGCAACGTTCCGCAGCTTCCGCTACTTTCCCGAGGCGAAGATCCCGGGGTAGGGTGTTGTTTCCTTTTCAAAACTAGGCTGCCCGAGAGGAGGAGTAATGATTTCAGATTGTAGATTTCGGAATGCAGATTGAAGATCAAGACATTGAACACTCGCAGAATGACTTTCGATCTACAATCTGAAATCTACAATCTGCAATCATGAATTTCGGGCGCCGGGGGCTGGGCCTCTGGCTCCCCGGACGGGGGCGTCCGGGGCTACGTGAGTTGGGGCTATTTATACTTCGGCGTCTCAGGTGAACTCTTCTTCTTCGTCCCGACTTTTTTCTTCCCGAAGACGCGGGCGAAAATCTTGTCTACGTTCTTGAGTTGGCGTTGCAGGTTGAAGGCGTGTTCGATCTGCTGGCGCGGAACTTTGCTGGTGATTTCTTTGTCGGCGAGAACCAGCGCGTGGAAGTCGAGGTCTTCTTTCCAGGCGCGCATGGCGTGGGATTGAACCAGGCGATAAGCGTCTTCGCGGCTCACGCCGTGTTCGACCAGGTCGAGCAGAAGTTGTCCACTGAAGATGAGGCCGCGCGTCGACTGCAGATTGGCCCGCATGCGCTCGCGATAGACGAACAAGGTGTCGATCAGGTTCGCGGTCTTGTTGAGCAGATAGTCGGCGAGCGTCGTCGAGTCGGGCAGGATGACGCGCTCAGCCGACGAGTGCGATATGTCGCGCTCGTGCCACAGCGCCACATTTTCAAAACCCGCCTGCGCGTTGCTGCGCACGACGCGCGAGAGACCGCTGATCTGCTCCGCGGTCACCGGATTGCGCTTGTGCGGCATGGCCGACGAGCCTTTCTGTTTTTCGCCGAAAAATTCTTCTGCCTCGCGCACTTCGGTGCGCTGCAGGTGGCGAATTTCAGTCGCGATCTTATCTAAAGTCGACGCGATCACGGCCAGCGTCGCGAGATAGGCAGCGTGGCGATCGCGCTGGATGACCTGCGACGAAACGGCCGCCGGCTTTAATCCCAGGCGGGCGCAGATTTTCTCTTCGAGTTCGGGCGTGAGGTGAGCGAAGATTCCGACGGCGCCGGAAAACTTTCCGACTCTCATGTCCTCAGCCGCCGCTTTGAAGCGCGCGATGTTGCGCTGGGTTTCGGAATACCAGTTAGCGATTTTGAATCCGAAGGTGATGGGCTCAGCGTGGACGCCGTGGGTGCGCCCGATCATGGGCGTGTCTTTGAACTCCCAGGCGCGGCGCTCGAGGACGTCGGCGAGGCGCTGCAGGTCTTCTTCTATTACCTCGGACGCTTGGCGGACGAGCAATGCCTGCGCGGTGTCGACTACGTCGTTGGAAGTGAGGTTGTAGTGGAACCAGCGCGACTGCGGGCCAACGAACTCGGCGACGGCCGTGGTGAAGGCGATGACGTCGTGGCGCACTTCGGCTTCGATCTCGTGGATGCGTTCGACTTTGAAGTCGGCGCGCTCGCGGATTACCTTGGCCGCGTCTTTGGGGACGAGCCCGGCTTCGGCCAGGGTTTCAGTGGCGGCCACTTCAACGGCCAGCCAGGTGCGGAAGCGGTTTTCGTCGCTCCAGATGCGGGCCATCTCGGGGCGAGTGTAGCGCGGGATCACGGGCTCTCCTTGGGGTCTCCCACTTCTCGCGGAGAAAGCGCGAGAGAAATGGGGCACCCGAAATCGGGACTAAGGATTCTAAATGGATGGCGGGAAAGAGGCTAGTTTTGCGACCGGGTTCGGCGAGATGGGAAGGACAAGAGCTTGAACCACTAAGGACACTAAGGTTCACTAAGGAAAACCTGTGCTGGCTAGTCGAACCTCCGGCGGCGAGCGCTTTTCCTGTATATCGTTTCACGATACAATCAACAAGTACTATCGCTTCACGATACAATCGTGCGGCATGAAGAGGCTTACCCTGTCGGACTATCAGGCCCTGGCCGAGTTCCGCTATCAGATTCGGAAATTTCTGCACTTCAGCGAGCGCGCCGTGCAGGCCGCGGGGCTGGAGCGGGGGCAGTACCAGCTCATGCTGGCCATCAAGGGGATACCGGACGGGATTCGTCCGCGAATTCGCGAACTGGCCAACCGGATGCAGATTCAACATCACAGCGCGGTGGAGCTGATCAACCGGCTGGAGGCGGGAGGGTTCGTGCGGCGGGAGCGGGCGCGGGACGACCGGCGCGAGGTGTTGCTGGCGCTGACTCCAAAGGGAGAAAAAGTATTGGCGGAGCTGGCGTTGCATCATCACGATGAATTGCGCAGCGCGGCGCCGAGCCTGGTGGCAGCGCTGAAGCGGGTGATGCAGAAGGGTGACGATCCTTCCGCCCGGCATGGCGCTCCGCGCTCCGAAAAAGCCGGCTCCGAAAAGGCGCGCTCCGAGAAGGGAAGAATCGCCTAGCATCGATGAGCACCGCCGGCACGAAGACTCGGAAACAAAGGGGTGGGGTTTTGCACCCCAGGCTGCACAAGTATGTGTCACTGGTGCGGGAGGACTTGAGGGCGGTCTACGCCCGCGACCTGCGCAAGTGGCTCATCGTAGCGCCTGTGATCGGCCTGGTTACCGGCTTGGTGATCACAGGCATCGTCGTCATCATTCTCGGGAAGTTGTGGCCGGCCGTGCTTGGCTACTACCTGCAGCATCACTGGTCCATTTTGCCTGGACTGGTTCTGGGCTTCATCGCGACCGGACTGATTATGCAGTTTCTGACTCCGGATCCGAACCAACATTCCACGGAAGAAATCATACGGTCGTACCACGAGCACGAGGGCAAGGTCGATACACGGTCCTTCGTCCCCAAGCTGATGGCGGCCGTGACGACGGTCGGATTTGGCGGAAGCGCCGCTTTGGAAGGCCCGAGCATTTACGGCGGAGCAGCGATCGGTTCGTGGCTGTGGAGTAAGCTGCGGCGCTTGCCTCTGCAACTCGATGAGCGCGACCGCCGGATCATGCTGATCTGCGGGGCCGCCGCCGGCATGTCGGCCGTGTTTCGCGCGCCCCTGACCGGCATCGTGTTTGCACTCGAGATGCCCTACCGCGACGACTTGGCGCACGAAGCTCTGGTGCCGTCATTAATTGCGTCGGTGGTATCGTTCGTGACGCTGAGTTCTTTCCTGGGCGCGACGCCGCTTTTCAACTTCAGTGGCTCGACGGGCTTTATGCGAAGCGACCTCTACTGGAGCGCGCTGCTGGGCTTGATTGTCGGACTGGTGGCCATGGCGTTTGTCATCACCTTCCGCCGCATGCGACGTTTCTTCGTGCGATGGCCGGTGCCGCATTTTCTGAAGCTTGCCTTAGGGGGCTTGCTTACAGGCCTCTGCGGGCTTGTATTCCTCGCGATCTACCCGGGCAATCTCGTACCGATTGGACCGAACTACGAGGCGGTGGGCGAGATTCTCAGCCAGCATCACGGAACTGGGCAGCTGGTTATTTTCAGTGTGCTGAAACTGGGCGCGACCCTTTTTTCGCTGGCTGCGGGTGGAGTGAGCGCCATGTTCGTCCCGCTGTTTCTGGTCGGCGGAAGTATCGGGACCGTCTTCGGACAATCGGTCGTCCACAGTTCGTCCCTGGATCTTTATGCCGCGGTAGGGATGGCTTCGTTTCTGGCCGCTGGTTATAAAACTCCCCTCGCCGCGGTTGTGTTTGTTGCCGAAGCCACCGGCGGACATGCCTACATCGTTCCCGCTCTCATTGGAGCTGCGGTCGCGTACGCCGTGTCGGGCGACGCCTCGGCCTCGGGCGATCAGCGTCTGCATGACGGGGTTGAGGTGAAGACATTATGAGGTGAAGAAATTGTGACGGTTGGTTTTCAACACTGAGAATCCGCAACTAACAAATGAAGGGAGGGGAAGTGGACGGCAGCAAGAGCCCGGATTTTCGACGCTACTTTACGCGGGAAGCGGTGAGCCTGGCTCTGCTGGCGGCGTTGGCGGTGGTGTGCTTCCTGGGCGTGACCGTGCTCTCGCGTCTTTATCGGACGCAGCAGGAGTCTCTCGGGAGTCGATGGTTTAATCGCGGCGTGGTCGACCTGAAGGCACAGCGTTTTGACCGCGCGGTGATCGAGTTTCGGGCGGCGCTGGTCTATGCCCGCGACGACTACGCGTACCAGCTCAATCTGGCCGAGGCTCTGCTGGGCATGAAGCGGAGTGCGGAAGCCGCGCAAGCATATGCGTACCTGATCAATTTGTGGGAGCGCGAGCCCGAGAACGGGCTGGTGAATCTGGAGCTGGCGCGGATCGCGGCGCAGCGGGGCCAGAAGGATCAGGCGCTGCGCTATTACCATAATGCGATCTACGCGACGTGGTCAGATAATACTTGGTCAGACGGTACTTCAGGCGGGTCTTCCGGCGATGCGGCGGGAAGACAGACGAGCAATGAAGAAGCGCAGCGGCGCGACACGCGGCTGGAGCTGATCGAATTTTTGCTGAAGATTAACGCCAGGACGCAGGCGCAGGCGGAATTAATTGCGCTACAGGGAAACTTAGGCGACGATGGGGCCGGGCAGGCGCACGTGGGCGATCTGTTTATCCGCGCACAGGATTATGAGCACGCCCTGGCGGCATACCGCTCCAGCCTGAAGGTGAACCGGCGCAACGAGGCCGCGCTGGCGGGCGCGGGACTGGCCGCGTTCGAACTGGGCCGCTACGATCTGGCGCGGCAGTACCTGCAGGCGGCGGTGAGTGCGAACTCTGGTGATGCGCAGAGCGCCGATCTTCTTAAGACTGCAGAGCTAGTACTGCAGATGGATCCGTTTCGCGCGGGGATTTCGGCGGCGCAGCGGGAGCAGGCGGTGATGCAAGCGTTTGCCGCGGCGGGAAACCGGCTGAGGTCGTGTAGTGCGGGCGGCACGACGGGCGCAGAGACGGATCTGGCCGCGAGTTGGGCGAAGATGAAGCCCCAGGTAACGGCACGGGAGCTGCGGAGAAATCCGGACATGGCGCAGGAGGCGATGGATCTGGTGTTCAGTATTGAGCGGCAAACCAGCGCCGGCTGCGGAACTCCGGCGGAGACAGATGCGGCGCTGCTGCTGATCGCGAAGCTGCACGAAGGCAGCTAGAAGGTCGACGGGAGTTTTGGTGGATAACGGGCAAATCGCAACCGTGGCGCCGTTGGCTGGGCCACCGGTCTCCGCACAAGCTGGCCGCACGCCGGCAGCGCTGTTGCGATCCGTGTTCCGCGAAGAACGCTTCTTTCTGATTTTGTCGGTGTTTATCGGAGTGTTCTCAGGGCTCGCGGTGGTGTGTTTTCGTTTCGCGATTGACTGGTGCCGGATTTACTTGCTGGGATCGGGGACGGTGCTTACACCGCTGCGGCTGGTGCTGGCTCCGACGCTGGCGGGACTTGCGATTGCGGTGCTGGTGATTCACGTTTTCCCGCTGGCGCGCGGCAGCGGCGTGAACCAGACCAAGGCGGCGCTGTACATCTACAACGGCGAAATTCCGCTGCGCACCGCGATTGGAAAGTTTATCACTGCGGCGCTTGCGATTGGGTCGGGACACTCTTTGGGGCCCGAGGATCCGTCACTGCAGATTGGCGCGAGCCTGGCATCGGCGCTCGGAAGAAAGATGAAGTTGTCGCGCGACCGCATGCGGCTGATCGCTCCGGTGGGCGCGGCGGCAGGACTGGCTGCGGCTTTCAACGCTCCCATCTCGGCCGTGCTGTTCGTGATCGAGGAAGTGATCGGGCGCTGGACCGCGGGAATTCTTGGTTCGGTGGTGCTATCGGCGGTGTCGAGCGTGGTGGTGATGCGGTGGTTCCTGGGATCGGAATCTATGTTCCGGATTCCGCCGGTCGAGTTGCAGAGGCCTTCGGAGCTGATCGCGTATTCCATTCTGGGAGTCGTGGGCGGACTCGCATCGGTTTTGTTTTCGACGGGGATTGGGACGCTACGTCCGCGCTTCAAGGCGTTGCCGCTCTGGACGCAATATTTTCAGCCGGCGCTTGCGGGACTGCTGATAGGAATCATCGCCGTGCTGGGCGCGCCACAGGTGATGGGCGCGGGATATGAATACATCGACGAGGCCATGCACGGCCAATTTACCTGGCAATTTCTGGCGCTGCTGGCCGGGTTGAAAATTATTGCCACGCTGCTTTCGTTTGTGAGTGGGACGCCCGGAGGAATGTTTGCGCCTACTTTATTTATTGGCGCGATGCTGGGCGCGTCCGTGGGCGGCGCGGAGCACTGGCTGCTGCCGCATCTGACGGTCTCTCCGGGTACGTACGCGCTTGTGGGCATGGGAGTGTTGTTCGCGGGATTCCTGCGGGTGCCGATGACCTCGGTCTTCATGGTGCTGGAGGTCAGCGGAAATTATTCGATCATTTTGCCGGTCATCATCGCCAATACGTTTGCCTATGTGATTTCGCGCGGACTGCAGCCGATTGCGATCTTCGATGTGCTGACGCGCCAGGATGGCCTGGACCTGCCGTCGATGGAGGAGCAGCGCGAAGAAGGAATTCTGCACGTGGAAGACGCGATGCGTCCCGTGGAAGATCCCGTGCTGGACGCGCAGGAAACGGTGGAGCACGCGCTGCAGGAAGCGGAGACGGCGAAGGGAGAGGAATTGCTGGTGCGCATGAATCCGAGCGGCTGGAACACCGTTACGAAGCAGCAGCTGCGCACGATGGTCGACGAGGGCAAGGGCGGATTCAGTCTGGGCTCGCTGTTGCCGATTCGGCAGATTCCGTGTGTGCATCCCGATCATGCGTTGGAGACGGCATTGCGTTATGTGGACCGCTGGCCGATGGTTCCGGTGGTAAGCCGCGCCGATTTCAGAAAGCTCGAGGGCGTGATTTCTCAGCACGATGTGCTGGAACGATACCGGGAGTTCGGCGAAGGCTAGAGGAAGCGAGCCAGACGCGCGATTATTGCGTCGCAAAACGCGCGACGCTTCGCGCGGCTCGCCCGGTCCTTCGCTGCGCAAAAACAAAACTGAAGATCGCTTGCTCGGGATGACGATCGGCTACGGCGGCGCCGAATGTTACACTTTTCCTTCACCCATCCTTGGCGCTTGCCGGAGTTCGTTCCCCACATGTCAGAAGGCCAGTCTGAAACGCAGATGCCCAGCGCGCGCACGCGCCTGGTACGCGAAGCCGAACGGGCTGTTTATGATCGCGAGGTTGTCTACCGAATTCTTGACGAAGGGTTCTTATGCCACGTGGGCTTCGCAGTCGACGGCCAGCCCTTCGTGATTCCAACTTCTTACGGACGCAAAGACGCGAGCCTCTATATTCACGGCTCGGCGGCGAGCCGCATGCTGCGCCAGATGAAAGAGAGCGTGCCGGTGTGCATCACGGTAACGCTGCTGGACGGGCTGGTGCTGGCGCGATCGATCTTTAATCATTCCATGAATTACCGGTCGGTGGTGGTGCTGGGCAAGGCGATCCTGGTGGATGACCCCGCGGAGAAGCTGGCGGCTCTTCGCCTGCTCTCGGAACATATTCTGCCGGGGCGCTGGGAGGAGTCGCGGCTGCCGAACGAACGCGAACTCAAAGCCACATCGGTGCTGCGCGTCCCGATTGAAGAATTCTCGGCGAAGGTGCGAGTCGGGCCTGTGGTTGACGACGAAGAGGATTATTCGTTCCCGACGTGGGCAGGGGTCGTGCCGCTGGAGATGGTCGCCGGAACGCCAGTTGATGATGCGCGGTTGCTGCCGGGGCGCGTTGTGCCGGCATATGCGCGGAACTACACGAGAAAAAAACCGAGGTAGCAGTCGGCGAATCGGCGGTGCGCTCGCTGATTTTTTTTCGCCCCTTCGGGGCTCATTCCGTGTTCAGCCATTTTCCACGGCTTGCGCCGTGGGCTTTATTCTTTCGCCGCTTCGCGGCTTGAAGTGTGTTGCGGCGTCAGCTTCAGGTTTCTTGGAATGCGTCTTGCTCCTGACGGCTTTACGGGATCAGCAATAATTTGCCTACTACTGTGCGCGATTCGAGGTCGCGGTGGGCCTGGGCGGCTTCGGCCAGCGGATATTTCTTGGCGACGCGCACCTTGAGCTTGCCGTCCGTGATCAGGCGGAAGAGCGCGGTAGTGCGTGCTACTAACTCTTCGCGCGTTGCGGTGAAGTGCACCAACGTGGTGCGCGCCATGTAGAGCGATCCTTTATCGGAGAGCTTCGCGGGATCGACCGGCGGCACGGGGCCGCTCGACATGCCGTAGAGCACGAGCATGCCGCGCAGGCGCATCACGTTCAGATTTTTCTCGAAGGTGGCTTTGCCGACTCCGTCGTAGACGACTTCGACGCCCTTCCCGCCTGTTAGCTTCTTCACTTCGGTTTCAAAGTCCTGATGCGTGAAGACGACGACTTCGTCCGCGCCCGCTTCGCGGGCCAATGCGGCTTTATCTTCGCTGGAAACTGTGCCAATTACGCGCGCGCCGATGGCGTGGGCCAGCTGCACCAACAGCAGGCCCACTCCTCCGGCGGCGGCGTGAATGAGCGCGGTCTCGCCCGCTTTCAGTTTGTGCGCGTCGTTCACCAGATAGTGCGCGGTGAGGCCGTGCATCATAACCGCGGCGGCCTGCTCGTCGCTCACCGACGCGGGAACGGGAACGAGGTGCTCCTCCAGAGCTGCAACATATTCAGCGTAGGAGGCAAGCGTTCCGCTCCACGCGACGCGGTCGCCGACCTTCACATTCTTGACTTGAGATCCGACGGCCGTGACCGCGCCCGCGCCTTCCTGGCCGGGGACGAAGGGCAGCGGCATGCGCAGTCTTCCGTCGCGGAACTGGGCGTCGATGGAGTTGACGCCTGCGACCGAAACCTTCACCAAGGCCTCGGCCGGCTTCGGTTGGGGGACGGGGAGTTCGGCGAGTTCCATTACTTCGGGACCGCCAGTGTGTTGAACGCGGATGGCTTTCATGGTTTCGGTCTTGGGTGCTAGGTCTTAGGTCTTGGGTTTCCGGTTTCTAGTTTCTAGTTTCTGGTTCTCGCCTCGGATCTTCGGGCCCAAGACCTGATACCTACGACCTAAGACCCGACACGCTCCTACGGTATCAGCAACAGCTTGCCTGTAGTTTTTCTTCCTTCGAGCTCGCGGTGGGCGCGCTGCGCCTCGGCCAGCGGATAAATATGTTCGATACGCAGCTTGAGCTGGCCTGAGGCCAGCATGCCGAAAACCGCGCCGGAACGCGCCAGCAGTTCTTCCCGCGTCGCGATGTAGTTTACGAGCGTCGGGCGGGTCACGTAGAGCGATCCTTTCTGCGAGAGTGTAATCAGATCGAAGGGAGGCACGGCGCCGCTCGATCCGCCAAAAAGCGCCATCAGGCCGCGCGGGCGCAGAATGTTGAGTCCTTTCTCGAAGGTAGTCTTGCCGACCGAATCATACACAACGTCGACGCCCTTGCCTCCCATGATGCGCTTGGTCTCGACTTCAAAATCGGTCTGCGTATAAAGAATAATTTCGTCCGCGCCGGCGGCCCGCGCCAGTTGCGCCTTCTCGTCGGTGGAGACCGTGGCGATCACGCGCGCGCCGATGTGATGCGCCATCTGCACCAGGATCAGACCCACGCCGCCCGCCGCCGCGTGGATCAGCGCAGTCTCGCCGCGCTTCAGCGGATAGGTGTCGTAACAAAGATAGTGCGCGGTCATCCCCTGCAGCATCGCCGCGGCGGCTTGCTGGTCGGTCACACCCGCGGGAATTGGCACCAGGCGATCGGCAGGCAGCGCGGCATATTCCGCGTAACCACCGAGCGGCCCGGACCAGGCCACGCGATCGCCGGGCTTTACCTGCTTGACGTCGGTGCCAACGGCGCTGACCGTGCCCGCGCCTTCCTGCCCAGGCACGAAGGGGAGCGGAAGCTTGTAGCGGCCCTCGCGTTGATACACGTCGATGAAGTTCACGCCGGAGGCGGCCAGCTTGACGACCGCCTCGTTCGGCTTGGGCTGGGGAACCGGCAGGTCGACCAGTTCCAGCGCCTCACATCCGCCGCATTGCTTGACTTGAATAGCTTTCATGGGTGTTTGGATATGGGTGTTTGGAAATGTAAGTTTCGATATGTAAGTTTGAATTCGGTATTGGGGCGGCACGATCCGCCGCCCTGTGATTTTACATGGGACGCGGGCCCGCTGCTGCCGCCCCGTCGAGGAGGCTCATACGCCGCGGGCTTTAGAATAGAAAAACGGAAGCGCATGCGGTCCGGTGATCGTCCCGGTCTTCAAATCTCAAGAATTACGTGGATTCAACGGCTTACAGTTTGCAGCCGTGTGCAGAATATGCGGAATTTGAGGCCGTTTGCAAAAGCGTGCCAGTACGAGTGCCAGTAAGTTTTTCAACATACAGAGCGTGCGAGGTTGGTTAGATTTCAGGCATCAAGTTGGTAACTGGCATATATGGACTTGTGGCGCAATGATGTTGCATGGTTGACCCATCCTCTGGCCAGCAGATCGTGCAACAGGTCACCGCGTCACCAGGTCAACCCCATCACGGCCTCAGACCCGGCCCGCGAAGGCCGATTCCTTGCCCGCCCTGAGGCGATCTGCGACCGCACCGGCTGAGCTACCTGTTGGCATGGTTGAAGTTTGGTAATCTGTCGCCATGTTTCAAGTACTCAAAGATTGGGCGTGGGCGCATCCACTTCTCTATCCCTTCATTTTATTTGTGCTTGCGTGCTTAGTTGAAATCTACGGAAAAGACATCAGGTCTTTCCTACATGAGTGGCCACGAACGAAGGCACGTGCGCACAAGGTCAAAGAAAATGACCTCTGTAAGCGTCTTGTAGTGTTGAAGGCTTTGCACAATGACAGTTACCAATTGATTCTCTATCTAATGAACAAGTGTCTTATGTTAATCATCGAGTGGTTCGCGACTGCTGTTATTGCGAGTGTGATTCTTGTTGCCTTACACTACAAAATAGAGGCAATCATTTCGTACCTGATTGGTGTGAGTCTTGGTATCTTTACAGGTATGTTCTATGACGTGAGGAAAGTCATCAACGAACTCATTGAGTATGATGAGTCTGTGACGAAGCTTCAAAAGACTTTAGATGAATTGAGAGCAAGAGAAGTGGGGGAGGTTGATGCTTAGTCACCCATCGCAAGGAAGTCAACGATTGGTTGAGGCGCAACGTACTGCGCGGCGAGCTTTCTCATGCGCTCATGCTTGCCAGCTTTGCGTGTGATGGTGCTTTCCAACGGAGTCGTTTTCTTCGCGGCCTGTTTCTCTTCCTCTGCCAAGGTAATCAATCACTCGTTCCATTGTCGTTCGCTCCTCAGATCGAATTTGACTGCCGAACTTTTCGCAGTCTGCCTCAAAGACCCGTGGACGTGCAATAGCTCTACGGTCACAATTTTTGGGTACTTAAACTTTAACGATGTGCAAGGTATTCGCTGACCAATTTTCAACCTTGATTGCTCAGCGCAAGCCTCTCATCGAGCATCTGAATACCTTCCGCGAGTGCCGTTCGTTTGGTTTTGATGTAGTGCCTCATGGTTGTGCTGAGGTCAAGATGACAAAGAGCCTGTTGCGCGGCAATGGGGTTGCCGGTCAACTCGGTGAGGATCGTGCCCGCACCGCGCCTGAATGCGTATAGGCCCTTCCAATGTTTTTTACCAACGGCAGGTCTGAGCACCGCAACAACGTAATCCCTGATGTTGATGGGGCCGTCACCGCTCTGGTTTGGAAATACCCAACCGTTGTTCGGCTCACCGCTCTGCTGATGCCAAGCCTTGAAAAGACCAATCACCATTTTCAACATAGGCAACTTGACATCAATCTCGGTCTTCGTGGTTCCAAGATTGCCTCGCACAAACGCCTGGTGCAATCGCAGCTTGCCAACGTTGGTGTTTACATCTTCCCAACACAACGCAACGATTTCGCTTGGTCGTAACCCCATCAGACCGGCAAGGCAGACGATGAGTTGTGCATGGACGCGGGTCAGCTTGTTGTTAACGATGTCCATCAACTCGGTGAGTGTGTAGTCTGCACCATCCTTCGGCTTGGGTGGTTTGATCTTGGTCTTCACGTTGCGCCAAGGATTTGTGACGACACCACAATCCCCATCGTTGATTGCGTGCGTGAAGATGCCGCTGGCAAGGCTGCGAACGTGGGCAACGGTGCGCTGTCCATATTTGCGGGCAACCAGATCGTTGAGCAACTTGTTGCCGTGGTGCGGTTCGTACTCACGGAAGGTGCGTCCGGTGAAATGCCCCTTCAAGAACTGTTCCCAAATTTGCTGATAACCGTCAACCGTGCTCGGCTTCAACCCGGCCTTCACCGTGGGCAGATACGTTGTTTCCCAATAGTCGGTGATGAGGGTGTCTGAGGTTGGTTGCGGCTTGGGTTTGCGGGTGGTGACCATGTGCTCATCACGCAGAGCGAGCACGGCAGGGCACGTTGTAGAATCGTGCTCTGCATCACGGTCACACAGCTTATGCGAGACGCGTTGCTTCACCCCATCAATGGTTGCGAAATACCGCACAAAGAAGCTGTTGCTCGCTTCGTAGATCGTGCCTCGCTGGTAGTTGTTTCTCATGCTGACATTCTACGTGCCAGTAAACGTGCCAGCAATGGTACTAAAGTTTTGCTTGTAAAGTGTTTATTTTGTTAATGATGGAAGCGAGAATGATCCGGTGATCGTCCCGGTCTTCAAAACCGGCGGTCGTTATCTCGCGATGGCGATGGTGGGTTCGACTCCCACTCGCTTCCGCCATTTTTCAACGACTCACGCACCGGCACTATTGGGAAATAAAAAGATGCGTCAATTTTCAATCATGATCGGAGCGACTATGAGCACCGTAACTGCGCCTCACACCCTGCCATCACAGGAGCCCCACCATGCGTTCTGATGTTGTGCCCGGAAGCGTTTTTCCCGACTACGAGCTGCCCGATCACACCGACAAATTGCGCAAGCTCAGCGAACTGCAGGGCGACGATCCCCTGATCCTCACCCTCGCTCGCGGCCACTACTGCCCAAAGGAACACCAGCAGCATCTGGAACTGGCCGCGTTTTATCCCAAGATTGCGGTGTCATATACGCAGGTCGTCACGATTTCCACCGACGACCACCACACGCTCCAGGAATTTCGAGCATCGGTCGGGGCCCAATGGACATTCCTCTCCGACTGCAACCGAACCATTCAGAAAGATCTCGACATCCAGGAGTACACCGACCCTGACAATAATCCGATGATTCCGCACACGCTCGTGCTCAAGCCGGGCCGCGTGATCTACAGCATCTACAACGGCTACTGGTTCTGGGGCCGTCCGTCGGTCGTCGATCTCTGGCACGACCTGCGCGTCGTGACGAAGGAAATCCGGCCCGACTGGGATCTGAGCACCCCAGAGCTCCGCCAGGCGTGGAATGCCGGGGACTTCTCGCGTTTCCACGGGTGGAATAAGCAGGCCAATGTCGAAACGTCCTCGATCGGGCGAAAGGCGTAGACGAAGCGTCCCTCAGAATGGATGTTCGAGAAATAAACGAGAAATAAAGGAGAGTTGCCCGAAGATGGCTCGCCTGCTCTCAGTAAATGTCGGTCTGCCGCGCGACGTAACCTGGAACGGCAAAACTGTCCGAACCGCCGTTTGGAAATCTCCGGTGACGGGGCGGCGCATGGTGCGCAAGCTCGATATCGATGGTGATGCACAAGGCGATCTCGCCGGTCACGGCGGGGAGCACCGCGCCGTATTTGTCTACCAGATGGACTCGTACCATCACTGGGAAGGCTTTCTCGGCCGCAGCGATTTTACTTTCGGTCAGTTTGGCGAAAACTTCACCGTGGAGGGGCTTCGGGATGACGAAGTGTGCATCGGCGATCGATACCGCATCGGTGCTGCAGTATTTGAAGTAACGCAGCCACGCGTGACCTGCTACCGCGTCGGCCTCCGTATGAACGAGCCTCGTATGCCGGCGCTGCTCGTGTCCCATCGAAGACCGGGATTTTATTTTCGCGTCTTGCAGGAGGGAGAAGTTGGTGCCGGCGATGACATCGTAAAAATTGCCGACGGTCCGGAGCGGATCACCGTGGCCGAGATCGATGGCCTTTTATATTTGCCAGGACATTCCCGCGAGCAACTGCAACGCGCGCTGCAGGTTCCTGCGCTTAGCAACGGCTGGCAGAGTTCATTTCAGGCAATGCTGCGACAGAATTCAGGCTCCAAAACTGGGGCAGGGAATCCGGGACTCGCGAATGAGGAGCAGCCTCCGGCGTGGCCCGGTTTCAGACAAATGCGAGTTGCGCAGATCCGTAAGGAAAGCGATAGCGTGACTTCCTTTGTCCTCGTGCCCATGGACGGGCAGCCTCTTCCCGCCTTCCAGGCAGGTCAATTTGTGGTCTTACGGTTGCTTGTCGATCCCGGCAAGCCTGCGATTCTACGCAGCTATTCTTTGTCTGATTTGCCCGTAGCCGATCATTTTCGCATCAGCGTTAAGGGCGAATCGAATGGTATCGGGAGTTCGTTTCTATGCAATCGCATCCAACAAAACGATGTATTGGACGTCAGCGCACCGCGAGGAAGTTTTATCCTTCGCTCCGGCGACAATCCTGTTGTCTTGATAAGCGCCGGAGTCGGTGCAACGCCTGTCATGTCGATGCTGCACGCCCTCGCTTCAGAAAAATCACAGCGGCAGGTCTGGTGGATCCATGGAGCGCGCAATCGTGTCGAGCATCTGTTCGCAGAGGAATCGCGTTCTCTGCTCAAACAGTTGTCTCGCGGGCGAAGCTACATCGTGTACAGCAGGCCCGCTGCAACCGACCAGCCAGAGACGGACTTCGACGCCTCCGGCCGCGTTGACACAGATTTGCTGCGGAGGATTGGTGTGTCGCGCGATAGCGACTTCTATCTGTGCGGTCCAACTTCGTTCTTACAGAATATGCGCGACGGCCTGCGAAACTGGGGCGTGCCGGCTGGGAATGTGCACACGGAAATCTTTGGCGCGCTGGAGACCGTTACACCCGGTATCGCGCGGGTTGTTCACACTCCGCACCTGCCGCAAGGAGCCCCGGGATCGGGCCCCTCGGTGTCGTTTGCCCGCAGCGGGATCACCACTGCATGGGACCCGAAATATCAGAGTTTGTTGGACCTGGCGGAAGCCTGCGACGTGCCGGTCAGATGGTCATGCAGGACGGGAGTGTGTCACACCTGCATGACGGGCTTGATCGGCGGATCGATTACCTACAATCCGGAACCCCTGGAGAGGCCGGCTCCGGGAAATGTGCTGGTGTGCTGCTCGCAGCCCGACGTGAATATCATTCTCGACGCTTGAGGATGGAGATTGCCGAACAGTCAGAGAGTAGCCAGCCGCCGCTGGACCAGCAAAAAATAAAAGGCCATCAAAATCAGCAGGAGTCCGTTGACGCCGAGCACGACTGGCGCGGTGAACAGCGGGACCAGCCATCCGGACAAAAGATTTCCCATGGGCATGCCGCCGCGGAAGGCGAAGTTGTAGACGCTCATCACGCGGCCGCGCATTTCGTTGGTGGTGATCAACTGCACCAGCGAATTCACGGTGGCGAAGACGGCCATCATCGACGCGCCGACCAGCACCAGGAGAGCCTGGCTCAAGTGGAGCGACTTCGACAGCGCGAAGCCGGAGATTCCCGCGCCCAGGCAGGCCAGCGCGCCGAGAGCGACGAGGCCTTTCTTTTTGAAATTGCCCGCGCTGGCGATGCTTAGAGAGCCAACGATCGATCCCACGCCCATCAGCGCCAGCAAGTTGCCGAAAGTTTCCGGGCCGCGGTGAAAAATATCCTTTACGAAGACGGGAATGTAGGTGCGCATGGGCATACCCAGCGCGGTCATGAAGAAGGCGAGCACGATCAGCGCTTCCATTGAGGTCTGCTTGCGTACGAATTGAATCCCGTGCTTCAGACTGGTGAACATCGACTCCGTAGTCTTCACGGGCAGGAAGCGGGCGGTGATGATGGAGAGCGACAGGATGGGCGCAAGAAAAGAAACGGCGTTCAGCCCGAAGCACCATTTTTCGCCGAGCCTCGCCAACGCCTGTCCTGCGAGCGCGGGGCCGAGCATGACCGCCACGTTGAATTGAATCGCATTTAGCGCGATGGCGTTGGGCATGTCTTCTTTTTCAACCAGCGTAGGAATCAGCGCCTGATAGGCGGGACCGCCGAAGGCCTGGGCGAATCCGGAGACGAATGAAAGGCAGAGAATGTGCCAGACGTGCACTGTACCGGTCGCCACCAGAATGGTGAGCACGGCTGCGGTCGCCATCTGCACATACTGGGAGCCGAGCAAAATTTTGCGGCGCTCCATGCGATCGGCGATGACGCCGCCGATCAGGGAAAACAGAAAAATGGGAATGCCGCCCAGAAACTGATCCATGGCGAGCAGGAATGCGGAGTGGCTGAGGTTGTAGATCAGCCAGCCCTGGGCCACGATCTGCATCCAGGTGCCGATGCTGGAGGTGCAGGCGCCAATCCACATCAGGCGAAAGTCGCGATATTGAAATGCTTTGAAAACCCGGCGCAGCACCGCAGCGGTCTTGCTAAACACAAGCTCTCCAAACTACAGGCTTCTGCAGCGACGCCCGGCTGCATCGGCGAATCAAAACGTTTTCCAAATCAGAATCCGCAGCCCGGTCAGGAATCGGTCCCCAGGCGCACGGGTGAAAGAAAACGAACCCATACTATCTTAGCGAACTATTGAATAAACTATCGAAGCGGCCAAAATCGGCAGGGAGTGGCGCGATTGGTCAGGCCCGGCGGAGATGGATCGATTTGCGTTTCTTTGTGCATAAGTTCGTTACATATTTCGTAAAGCAGAGAGTCGGAGGAAAGAGAGAAAAATGGCCAAGTACGAGATTCAGACGAAACGTGGCGCGTCGCCGCTAGGCGCGTATTCGCAGGGATGGCGCGCGGGAGATTTTATTTTCGTGACCGGCTCCGGCCCGATTCACCCGGTCACCGGAAAACTGGTGGGCGACACCATCGAACAGCAGACCGAGCAGACCATCGACAACATTGCGGCGATTCTCGAGGACGATGGCGCTTCGCTCAGTGACGTGGTGAAAGTTACGGTTCATCTGAGCGACACCAGTCTGTTCGCACGCTACAACGAGGCTTATGCGAAGCGGTTTTCAAAGCCGTATCCGGTGCGGACTACGGTCGGGAGCGATTTGAAGCATGCTCCGGGGATGCTGATCGAGATTGATTGCATCGCTTACGTTGAAGGGAAGAAGAAGACGGGGCGGACAGCGAAGAAAAAATCGAGAAGCAGTAAGTAGAGCTGCAAACTCAGAGCCTTTAACCGCAAAGTTCGCGAAGAAGGGCCGCGAAGGACGCTAAGAAAAACCTCTACGGCACAACGGCAGAAATGAAGCTATCGCGGAGCGGAAAGCACTGCGGTCTTCGGATTCGGGACTGCCGACAGCAGCGGAGCTTCATGGCCGCGGGCGGAGACATTTTCGAGCGCCTCGATCTTGCCGTCTCGTACCAGCAGGGCGACGTCAAAATTATTCACCGTCGGGCAGACATGGCGCGGAAGCAGATACAGCGCTTCGCCAACTTGCGGCACCGCCGCTCCGTCTTTGACTGCGAGCGGCAGATGCTCTTCGCTGGGCCCAAGCGGCGTGAGTTCGGAATGCCCGACGACGACGCAGGTTGGAACTCCGGCGTCGGCGGAAACGGCTTTGTGGCCGCCATCGCAGGTAACGACGCCGGGGCGCGGAACGCTGACCACGCGCGTCAGCACCAACACCGCGAGCCGATATCCATATTCTGCAGGAAGTTGCTCGAGGCTGGTGGCATCGCAATAGACGATGGTGCCGGGCGAGACACGATGAACGAAACTGCCCCCGCGAAATCCCTCGTAGCTTAGCGAGCAGGGGAAGGTCGGCGTGCCTGCGGTGATGACTTCCGGCACACGTATGCCGGAGAGTTCAAGCTGGCTTACGATTTCGAGCAGCCGATCGTAGCCCTGATGCGTCGCCTTGGCCCGCTCGCTCTCGGAGACGCCGCCATATTGGCCGTCGTAATAATGCAGGCCGCGAAACTCGAGGCTGGCAGCGGCGACCGCGCGCGCCAGCGCGACGACTTTATCCCGCTGGCTCTGCTCAATGCCGGTGCGATTCATGCCGGGATTGATATCGAGAAAAATTCCTACATCGCTACCGCGCCACTGCTCGATCTGCTGTTCGTTTTCAGCCAGAACGGAAAGTTTAACGTCAGGAAACTGCTGCGCGATATCCCGTGCCCGGCGGGCGTTTGCGCCCATCGCCGGGTAAGCGAAGAGAACGTCAGCCGCGCCGTTCTGGCAGGCGACCAGCATCTCCAGCGTAGTCGCGCATTTGAAATTGCGGACGCCACGGTCGAGCAGCATGCGCAGCGTGCGGCCAAGCTTGGCGGTTTTAATGTGCGGGCGCCAGCGCTCCGCGTCACCGCCGAGTAACTGCACGGTGCGCTCGATGTTCGATTCGACCGCCTCGGGATAGAGCACGAGCGCAGGCGTGAGAATATCCCCGATTCCGGGGACGCGGTAACGATTGTCCCATGCAAATTCGGCCAGCATTGATTTTTGTGCTGCCATCACGACCTCGGCGATATCGCTTCGACGATGCGGACTCGATCATAGCGCGAGAAGACGCTGGTTGACGACCCCCAACGTGGAGCGTAGTCTCACTGAACTCTGTGTGCGATGGGGTCTCATCTGGCAAATCATAATGATCAAGTAGGCGAACGATCAGATTTAGTTCGCGGGTTGGGTGTGTGGTCCGCGACCGCGATTGTGATCGGCGACACCATCGGCACCGGAGTTTTTCTCGTGACCAGCGATATGGCTCGCGCCGCCGGGTCGACCGCGCTGGTCTTCGCCGCATGGATCGTTGGCGGCCTCATCGTGCTCTTTGGCGCCTTCTGCTACGCCGAACTCGGCGCTGCCTTTCCCAAAGCTGGCGGGCCTTATGTTTATCTGAGCCGGGGCCTCGGTCCGCTCTGGGGATTTCTTTTTGGCTGGATGAGTTCGTTTCTCGATCGGCCGGTGGCCATGGCAACGCTGGCCGCGGGATTTCTGCGGCTCATGGGATTTCTCTTTCCGGTTATCGGTACGCCGCTTTTTCGTGGCCATCTCGGGAGCTATGAAATCGCTTTCACCGCCGCTCAGCCGCTGGCTGCGCTGGTCGTGCTGGCCGTAACTGCGATCAATTATTTGAACGTGCGAACCGGCGGAGCAATCCAGGTCTGGTTGACCTGCATGAAGATGGGAACGATTCTGGTCATCGTCGTCGCAGGCGTTCTTTTCGGAAGCCACGCCGTAGGAGAAACGGCCGCGTCACCCACGATCACGCCCTGGAGTTGGAAAACCATTGGCGCATTGCTGACCGCGCTCGTTCCGGCCATGTGGGCCTACAACGGTTTCGCCGATCTCGGCGACCTGGGCGAAGAGATCGTGCATCCGCAAAAGAACATTCCCGTGGCCATTATTCTGGGATTGTTCACAGTGGGCAGCCTCTATCTGCTGGCGAACGTGGTTTATTTTCACACCCTGACTTTCGCCCAGATCGCGGCTTCGCAGCACGTCGCGTCGGATGTAGTGCGGTCGTTTGCGGGAGCGCGCGGGGCGGCATGGCTCACGCTGGCCATGGCCATCTCAGCCTTGGGCGCGCTGCACGTGGTGGTGATGACCGGGGCCCGCATTCCTTACGCGATGGCGCGCGACGGCGTTTTCTTTCAGTTCGCCAGGCGGATTCAGCCGTCTTTTCACACTCCGAGCGGCTCGCTGATTTTTCTGGGATGCGTTGCCGCGCTGCTGGCGCTGACCGGAACATTTGAGGAGCTGTATTCGCTCTTTGTGTTTGCGGTGTGGATTTTTTTTGCGCTGGCGGCAATCGCGCTTCTGCGTTTGCGCAAGATTGAGCCCGGCCTTCCCCGTCCTTACCGGGCGTGGGGTTATCCGTGGACGCCACTCATCTTTTTATCGGCGGCAATCGCTTTGACCATCAACTTGTGGATGATCCGGCCGGTGCGTTCGTCCCTTGGCCTGCTCGTGATTGCGGCGGGCGTTCCGTTTTATTATCGCTGGCGCAAATCGGCGTCCGAGTCCGTGAATTCGATCCCCGATTAAAACCCGCCTGGCGCCTTAATGTTCGGTGGCGCGTCTTTGGGAGCTTTCGGCGTCAACCTGCGGATGAAAAATTCCTGGAACACATTGGCGGCGGCATTGGAGGCGATCCCGATGGCTCCATTTGCCAAAGTCAGCCCTGCTCCAGTGCGATCCTGCGATGGATAGTAGAGATTCGAAATCCCTCCCGCTGCGAAGTTCCCGAGGATGTTCGAGTAGTTCGCCTGCCAGCGCTTATTGTCGCCCTTGCAGATCACCGAATTCGCGGCGGCATAGAGAAACCGCGCCAGGGCGCGGCCGGTTCCTTTATAGAAATAGCGCGGATCCTGTTTCAGAAGCGCGGGCAGGATGGCGGCTCCGATGAACGTGCCCGAAACCGTGTCCGCGTAACCGGCGCCGAAGCGTTTCGCATAACCTTGTGCGCCCTGGCCATATTGCCGGAAGTGATTTTGAGCCTGCTCGACTCCGGCGGTGCCTCCTACAATCGCGAACGTAAAAGGATCTACGACCGTCCTGGCAGCGAGCCTGAATTTCTGTCTCGAGTTGAGGGGAGCGGCGTCGGGAATATAGCTGACATAAAAATTCGGCAGGACGCCGAGCACCCGTTGCTTCTCCTCAATTTTCATCTGCTCTTCCGCCACTTCCGGCGCGGAGAGCCCCACGTCCACCGCGGTAATCCGGGTCGCAACCACCAAGGCAAATTGTGGGACTACCTGGATCTCGCCGGGGTGCAACGTTCCGGAGAAGGTCTGGGTCTCGAAGCCCGCCGACGTAATTGTGAGCTGAAAGGATCCGGGAGAAACGTTGGGGAAGAAGAATTGCCCATCGCGATCGGACAGCGCCTCCTGGTTTAAGGGTTCCAGGTTCGCGGATTGATTCGTTCCGGCGGCTTGTGCAGCGTGACCCTCGTCAGCGCGCGAGAGGCTCACGTGGGCTCCGGCGATGACGGCCCCGCTTTGATCGGCAACTGTTCCGTTGAGACTTCCCGGGGCCGCCGGAGCGGACGATTGCCCGCCGGCGGAGGCGGTGCGATATCCCGAAACAGGTTCTGGGCTACTTTCGGAAGGCTGCCCCGGACCGGACGTGGGTTGAGAAGTCTGTCCCAGGCAAAAAGACGTGCAGGCCAGAATGCCGAGCGCGGCGACTACAAGTCCAGACTGGAACCGTAGGGGCATGAATACTTTTACTTTATCCTCTGGCATGCTCGAAACCAAAATCACCAAAGTGCGAAAAGTCCCGCCGACGCCCCGATGCGGCAGGTTATTTGCTGGGTGGTGGCTCAATTTCAAAATTCTTCGGCGCCCAATGTTCATCCTGAGCGCGGCGAAAGCCGGGCGAGGGATCTTACGGCGGCCGACGCTGTCGATGCCGCGGACGGGAGTGCGTGCGGTTCGTACAGTTTAGCTTCCAGCATCCGCTTTCAAAAAGTTTGATGCGCGACGCCTGTGTGCGATTGTACCGGCGATCCGCGAAAAAAGTGGAAAACGCGCTCCGCCCGGGACGCGAGCCGTTGGTAGTGGCACAGTTTGAATTTCTCCGCGCACTCCGCGGCTTTCCCTCCGCGGTTTATGTGGAGACAGCCGGGGGCGGCTGTCCCCACTTCGAGCACGGAGAAATTCAAACTGCGCCACTGCCCCTACCGAACCTTCCTGCAGCCCGGCTGCATGGTAATCATTCCGCGGGCGGGGAAGTTTTACATCCGGAATCGCTGTCCTTGCAAGGAGCCAAGCCACGGCAAGGTCGCATCACTCCATACCTGCGGTTCGGGCTGTCACCTGCGATCTAGCGCGGGCCGACGGATGTCATTCATCCCAAGATAGTTAGAGCGGCGGCGGCGGAGGCGCATCCTTCCCTCCCGCCAAGTGTACTTCTGAGTATTTCCACTCCAGCCAGAGGCGCGCCAGATGCAGCGTGGCCCCGTTGCGTCGTGAGTTACGCGAAGTTACCTCGGCAAGACCGAAGTTCAGTATTTTCTTAGGGTTCGGGATGGCGATGGCACTGTCCTTTTGGCCGACGGCCGACATGGACCTCTGAAATCTATGCACTCGCTGTTCTCCCCTGCAAACTGGTCAGGAATTCATCCCCCGGCTCCGGATGCAAATGGGATCCCGTGGGAATGGTCTATTCCTTATGATGCCAAAGGCTCCGGCGAATGCAAATTCCGCTCCAGCTCTGGCGAAGGTAGCCGGGGCGATCCTGCTTCTGGCCAGTCTCGGCTTACTGGCTGGCTGCCAAGGCGTAAGCGCCGTGGAGGCCGCTTTAGGCATTCTCTCGCTGCCGAATCCGTCCGTTGCTTTTGGCAATGTGGCCCCGGGCAACACCAAGACGATGACGGTTACTGCAACCAACACAGGGACTGCAGCAATCAACGTCTCCAGCGTAGCGATCTCGACGCAATACTTCGCCCTGACGGCGCCCAGCCTGCCGCTTTCGATTCCGGCCGGACAAAGCACTCCGATCAGCGTCACCTTCACCCCCAACGCGGCGGGAACATTCAACGCCACCATGACGATCGGCAGCAACGCGTCCAACGCCCAGGCCACGGTCGCCCTGAGCGGCACCGGAGCGACGGGATCGTCTGGTACTGGCACGCTTTCTTCGAATCCGGCGACTGAAGCTTTTGGCAGCGTGCCCGATGGAACCACGCAATCGCAGACCGTAACGCTGAGCAATACGGGCACGGCGACGGTGAACATTTCGCAGGTTGCGGTCAGCGGGACGGGCTTTCAGATCAGCGGAATCACCACACCGCTCGCTCTCAACGCTGCGCAAAGCACAACTTTTACGGTTTCTTTCGACCCCCAGACGGCGGGAAGCGCAACCGGCAATGTGACCATTACTTCCGACGCGTCCGATTCGACGATGACAATGGCGCTGTCGGGGACGGGTGTTGTCCCTGGGGCGCTGGGATCGAATCCGACCAGCGTCCCGTTCGGCAACGTGCAGGTCGGGGGTGACCCAACCGCATCGGAAACGATCACAAACACCGGCACTTCGAGCGTGACGATTTCTGCGGTCACGATCACAGGCACCGGGTTCACGGTGAGCGGAATTACGACTCCCATGACCCTGGCTGCGGGGAAGAGCGCGACCTTCGTTGTCGGCTTCGATCCGCAAACCGCGGCCAGTGAGAGCGGGAGCGTCACCATCACATCGACTGCTACGAATCCAACGCTCACCATTCCGGTTTCGGGCACCGGGGTGGCAGAGGGTGCTTTGGGATCGAATCCGACCAGCCTGAGTTTCGGAAGCGTGCAGGTAGGAAGTAATCAGTCGCTGTCGGAGACGGTCACGAACATGGGCGGTTCGAGTGTGACGATTTCCGCAGTCGCAGCTAGCGGGACGGGTTTCACAGTGAGCGGGATTACTCCGCCGGTGACCCTCACCGCCGGACAGGGCGCGACCTTCAGCGTGAAATTTACTCCAGCGTCGGCAGCCGGTGCCAGCGGGAATCTGACGGTCACGTCGAACGGATCGAATCCCACGCTCACGATTCCGCTGTCTGGAACCGGGACGGCTGCCACGGCCGGAGTTCTGGCGGCAAGCCCGGCTACGATCGCGATCGGCAGTGTGGTGGTTGGAACCAACGGGACGGGAACGGGCAGCCTGACCGCCAGCGGCTCCAGTGTCATTGTCAGCGCGGTCAGCTCCAATAACGCGGCATTCACCGTCAGCGGTCTCAGCCTGCCGGTCACCATCCCCGCGGGCCAGAGCGCTCCGTTCACCGTGACCTACAGTCCGCAGGCGACCGGCGCTGCCAGCGCCACGCTCACCTTTACCAGCAACGCGCAGACTACCACCACTCAGGAAGGCGTGACCGGAACCGGTGCGGCCGCTCCGGTGCATACGGTTGCCCTGTCGTGGAATGCGAGTGTTTCCACCGACGTCTCTGGCTACAACATTTACCGGGCGCCCTACACCAGTTCATGCGGCACGTTTGCCAAGATCAATCCCTCGCTGAACGCGAGCACGGTCTACACCGACTCGTCGGTGACCGACGGATCTGCATACTGCTATGCGGCAACCACCGTAGATTCGAGCAACGCGGAGAGCGGTTACTCCAACATCGCATCTGACGTTCAGATCCCGGCTCCCTAGCCTGGCTGGCAACCCGGTTGGACCGGCCGCTTGCGGCCTGCCCCCCACAATGTCTATTCCCAAAATGGCCTCGGCTCCCAAGCCGAGGCCATAGTCTTTTCCGTCCCTGAAGACCTGGTTTCAAGTGCACAGAGCCAACCATAGGCCGATGGCCCATTGGCCAGTATCTTCAGCCAATTCTATTGACCCGATTTCGCTCTCCGGAAGGCATATGGACCGCATGAAACGCTGCTCTGCTGGCGCGATCTGATGCCCTACTGGTATCTTTCCGGATTTTGGAAGTAGGTGCAAACTGGAACCATGATCCTCCCCCACAAGAATCATCAGCCGCAGTCCCTTCGAACGACATTACCTGCAATCCTGCTCGGGCTTCTGGCCTTCATGGCCGCAGCTCCATCGCCCGCTGCAGCCCAACTGGCGTCCTCTTTAAGCGTCATGAAGTTCGGGTCAGTCGCGCTGGGCACACCGGAGACCCAATTGGTGATCCTGACCAACACGGGAACGAATCCGGTGGAGCTCACGTCTATCGCCGTCGACGGCCCGGCATTCAGAATTTCGCGCTCGGCTATGCCACTCACTCTGGCAGCCGGCGCCAGCACTCCGGTCAGCGTTACTTTTACCCCCACCGCAACCGGATGGATCGAAGGATGGATAAGTTTTAACAGCAATGCCTCGAATCCGAGGCTGGGTCTCTCCGTCCGCGGCACCGGGGTCAAGAGCGAACCGCTGAGCGCCAGTCCGGCGAGCCTCTCGTTTGGCCAGGTGCCGGTAGGAACCACATCCAAGCTTAGCGTTACTCTGACCAATAACTGCACGTGCACGCAGTCGGTCTCGGGACTGCAGATCGTCGGCGGCGCCTTTGGTGTGGTTGATCCCCCGCCGGCCGTCGCGCTCTCCAGCGGGCAAACCGAAACCTTGACCGTAAGCTTCACTCCCCAGGCCGCGGGCATAACCGCAGGCAGCGTGATGGTGAACGGACCGTTCGTGAACATCCCGGTCGCGGGAACGGGCACGAGCACGACCACCACCGCCGGTACTTTGAGTGTCACGCCCAGCGTGAGTTTCGGCTCCGTCGTGCTGGGAAATTCCTCGACGCAGACTTCGTCGCTGACGGCGACCGGCGGAAGCGTGACGGTGACTTCGGCATCCAGCAGCAACGGGCAATTTGCCATTGCCGGTATCTCGCTTCCAGTAACCATCCCCGCCGGGCAGAGCGTGTCGTTCGGCGTGATCTTCACCCCTACCAGCGCGGGAACGGATGCGGCGAGTCTTTCCTTCGCGAGCAGCAGCAGTTCCACAAAAACGGTTGAGGCCCTGACCGCGACGGCAACCATGCCGTACATCAGCCTCTCCTGGAGCCCCAGCACCTCCAACGTCACGGGTTACAACATCTATCGCGGTACGTCCTCCAGCGGCCCGTTCGCGCGCCTGAACTCGGCGTTGAATACCGCGACCTCTTACGTCGACAACTCGGTTGGAGTGGGCGCGACTTATTTCTACGCCACTACCGCAGTGAACTCGAGCGGCGCGGAAAGCTCGTACTCAAACCTGGCAGAGGTGAATATTCCGTAAGCCTGGCGGCTCAGCTTCGAATTTCTTCGGCCCGATGTCATCCTGAGCACGGCGCCAAGCCGTGCGAAGGATCTTGCGTCGGGCCGAAGTGTTGATGCCGGGGGTGGGAGGTGCGTACGCTGCATGCAGTCAGGCACTCCTCGCATCTGTGCAGGCGATGTCCGGATTTCGTAGGGATATATCGAACGGTGAATTCGTAAGGGCTCAACTTCCAATGCTCCGCTCAGACGGAATTCAAGTCACAGGATTTCGAGCGAGCCGGGAGATTAGCTGCGGTCAGGAAGGGTTTGTTTTCAAGAAAGAAGAGTGGGGGGAGAAACATCTCTTCTGTTTAGGCTGAAGGTTTCGTTCCCCGACGCTGCTTCAGGGCCAATCCACCCGCAATCGCACCAAGTGAAAGGACCAACATCGGCACCACGCCAGATTCCGGGACATTATCGTGACGCTTCTTTTTCCTGTCGAAGATGTCATCCACCGGCGACGCGGAGGCGACCGCCAACGCACCGAGGATTACGAAGCTCGACAAGAGGATTAGCGAACGTTTCATCTGCCACACCTCACAACTCTAGCTCGCTAAAGGATAGTCCCATAGACGGGCTTGTCGAGAATGAACGCGGTTGCGATGTATGCAGCGAGTTGCAACTTTAAATAGTTGAAAATAAAAGGCGTTATTTAATAGGGTCGGATTTCCACAGCTTTCTGACAGCGCATCCAGTCTCACCTGGCGCGCGCCTCTGCCCTCCCCATCAGCCAAATCAGCGTCAGCATGATCCCCAACCCCAGCGCCAGGAAGATAAAACCGCCCTGGTGATGGAACCAGCCGTCGAGCCAACTGGTACTGACATACTCCGCAAGAAGCGAAAGGGTGAAGATGCGCACGCCGTTTTTCACGACCGCTACGGGAAGCGACAGCAGGACGACGATCCACTTGCCGCGGGTAGATTTTAAAAACAATTGTGCGAGAACCAGCGTGGTCACAAAGAGAATCGTGCTGGAACGGATGCTGCTGCACTCGCGCGCCACCTCGATGTCGATCTTGGAGAACGAGAACACTAGGCCATCGCGCACAACGGGAATGTGAAACAACCGGAAGAGGAGATACGCGGCGTCGGCCGAACTCCACTGCAGCGCTATGGTCAGCGTATCGATGACCCGATCCGGCGGCGGCACGGCCAGCAACGAAAACATCCAGGGAAAACGCTGGCGGGAAAAAGTCTCCCATCCGCAGGTGTAGACAAAGGCGGCGAGCAGGAAAGAAATCCAGAAAAATATGCTGATGGGCAGGCTGGAGTCACCGCCTCGAAAAGGTACGCGGAAGTTGAACCAGGCCGCGCCCAGCAGCGCCAGACAAAGAACCCCCAGCAACACCCATGTGGGGACAGCCGCTCCCGGCTGTCGCCCGGGCCGAAGATCCGCCGCTCCCACAGAATCCCAGCGATCGAGCGCAAGTAAAACGACCGAGACGCCGAGCACGAGCAAGGTGTAGGAATAATTCTCGTCGCCGATCGCGGCCCTGACCAGGGCGCGGAGTGCCGGCCACCATGCGGCAATCGCCAGGACTAACCAGACAAGAAATCGCTTGTGTTGGGAAAAACCCATACAGTCGATCAGGGAACCAGCGCGCCTGCAATCAATGCGACCGGTTCGGCCCGTCCGCTCTTGAGGCTGCGATAAGCCGCGTCGAGAATTTCCTGATTCTGCCAGCCTTGCTCGCCGGGAGCGGCAAACTCGTGTTTCCCTTCGATCGCGGCTGCGAATTTGTCCACCTGGCGTGCATAGGCGTCGCCGTTCGAGACTGTCTGGGTTTCGATCAGCTTGCCGCCGCGGCGCAACTCCAGATCGATTGGGTGCTCGACGTTGAGGGCATCGTCGGCACGTAACACTCCCTTGTCGCCAACGATTTCGAGCGGCGTGCGGTATTCCGCGCGCGTGGAGACTGCGACCGAGCCGAGAGTGCCGCGGGAAAATTCCAGTGAGAGCAGTGCAGCGGCTTCTAATTCTCCGGACTGCGGGGTTGACACTCCGCGCGCGGTCACGCGAACAACTTCATCCTCGAGGATGCAGCGCAGCGCGTCGATGCAGTGGACGCCAACGTCGGAGATGGGGCCGCCCCCGGCGATGCGAGCGTCAAACAGCCATTGGCGCGGGTGAGCCGCACCGGGATAGGAAAATTCGGAGCGGGCGAAAACCGGCTGGCCCACCGCTCCGGCGGCAATCTTTTCCCGGAAGATGTTAACGCTCCGCTCAAAGCGGAAGACCTGCGCGACACCCAGCAGGACATTGGCGCGCCGAGCTGCCTCAACCATCTGGCGGCATTCGCCGGCGTTCATCCCCATCGGTTTTTCGCAGAGCACAGGCTTGCCGCAGCCGATTGCCAGCAGCACGTCCTTCAGATGCGCATTGTTTGGAGTGGCCACGAAAACGGCGTCAACCTCAGGAGAGCGGCACAGGTCGGCGCCGGAGTCGAAGGCGTGGGCAATGTTGTACTCGGCGGCCGAGGCCCGCGCCTTTTCCATATTGCGGCGCGACAGCGCCGTCACCCGGCTGTTGCGCGCCAAAGCGAAACCAGGCATCAGCCGGCGCACGGCGTGATGTCCGAAACCGAGAATGCCGTAACGAATCATAAGAGGGAAAATCCGGCCCAGGCGAGGCGCAGCTGCCCCGCGGAGAGCTGCCAGTCAATCCTTTTCATTGTGCACTTTCCCCGACCTTGCCGACAACCCGGTCGCGGACCATTGGCGGGACGTGACTACCGGCACTTGACCCGGAGAACCACCGCACTCCACCATGTAAACTAATCTTGATCTACGCCGTCGACTTATTTTCAATTCAGAAATTCTTATGGCAAACGATTTGAGCGCAGCTGCTGTGTCCCTTGAGCAATTCCAGAACAAGATTAAGCAGCGCCAGGCCCGCATCGGCATCATCGGCCTGGGCTATGTGGGGCTTCCGCTGGCTTTGTTGTACAGCGAGCAGAAGTTTCGTGTTACCGGCTTCGACGTTGACGCCCGCAAGGTCGACACCATCGCCAAAGGCGGCTCCTACATTTTCCGCATCGCCGCCGAAGAAATCCAGGCAGCGAAGGCGCACGGATTTTCCGCGACCGCCGACTATTCCCAGATCGCTGAGATGGACGCCATCATCATCTGCGTCCCCACGCCGCTGAATGAATATCACGAACCCGACCTGAGCTTCATCACTGGGACCACGCACTCCATTGCTCCTCATCTGCGCGCCGGCCAGTTGGTCGTGCTTGAGAGCACGACTTATCCCGGGACCACCGAAGAAATCATGATCCCGATTTTGGAGAAAGAAAACCGGGCGGGTCTGAAAGCCGCGCGCAACGGAGCTACTGCGGGCAGCAACAACGACAAAGAATTCTTCGTCGCCTTCTCGCCCGAGCGCGAAGATCCCGGCAACACCACGGTCGCCCGGCGCGATATTCCGAAAGTGGTCGGCGGATTGAACGCCGAAGCCTCGCAGCTCGCTGGCGCGCTCTACGGAGCCATCTTCAATCGCACCGTTCCGGTTTCATCCCCGGCCGCGGCCGAGATGACCAAGCTGCTCGAAAACATTTACCGCTGCGTGAACATCGCGCTGGTCAACGAACTCAAGCTCCTCTGCCTCCGCATGGGCATCGATATCTGGGAGGTCATCGCCGCGGCTTCCACCAAACCCTTCGGCTTTCATCCGTTTTATCCGGGACCGGGCCTGGGCGGCCATTGCATTCCCGTCGACCCGTTCTATCTTTCGTGGAAGGCCAAGGAGTGGGACTTCCGCACCCGGTTCATCGAGCTGGCCGGCGAAATCAATACCAACATGCCGTATCACGTTCTGGCTTCGGTCGCGACGGCGCTCAACCGTCACAAGAAATCCGTGAACGGCGCGCGCGTGCTGGTGCTGGGCGTCGCGTATAAAAAAGATATCGACGACCTGCGCGAGTCGCCCGCGCTGACCATCATTGAACTGCTGCAAAAAGACGGAGCTGAAGTCAGCTACCACGACCCGTACTTCCCTTTCATCGGACGCGGACGCAAGTACGATCTGCAATTAAAATGCGCGGAGCTGAAAGACCTGGGTCGCTACGATTGCGTCCTGATCGTGACCGATCACTCCGACTACGATTATCGCCACATCGTCGACGAAGCCAAGTTGGTCGTCGACACCCGCAACGCCACCCGCGGCATCAAGAGCGACAAAATCGTCCACTGCTGACGACATGCCCGAAGCGGCGGTGGAAAACTCACAAATGCGCGCAGCATCATGAACGCGCGCAGCACCGTAATGCACGCAGCACCGTGGATGAGCGGCGCTTCAGCGCCGCGTAAGGCTCCAAAATCAGCGCGGGCTTCAGCCCGCCTCGTTTTCACGAGCGGAATCTCAGAGACCCATCAGAATCTCGGCGACGCGCTCCCCGGCATGCCCGTCCCACAACGGAGGAATCGCGCCACGCTTGCCCTTGCCCTCATAAATCTTCGTCAGTTCGGAGCTCAGCTTCTTCGGGTCCTGCCCAACAAGCACGTTCGTGCCAAGCGTGACAGTCACCGGGCGCTCGGTATTGCTGCGCAGCGTCAGGCACGGTACTCCGAGGTAGGTTGTCTCTTCCTGAATCCCGCCAGAGTCGGTGATCACCACCGCCGCACTTCGTTGCGCCGCAAGAAACTCGATGTAAGGCATAGGCGCGACCAGACCCGATTTTTCCACGTCGATGCCGAACTCAGAAATTCGCTGCCGGGTTCGCGGATGTACCGGAAAAACCACCGGCATGCGCTCGTTGACTGCGAGCAGAGAGTCCAGAATTTTTTTCAATGCGACGCTGTCGTCAACGTTCGAGGGACGGTGCAGCGTCACGAGCGCATAGTGGTCGGGCAATCCATTTCTCGGAAGCCGCATGGCGGCGGGAAGAAGCCGCACCAGAGAATCGATCATTACGTTGCCGACGCGATGGATTTTATCGGGAACGATACCCTCATTCTTGAGATTGATGTCGCCCTCCTCGGAGGGTGTGAATAACAAGTCAGCAAGCCGGTCGGTCACGATGCGGTTGATTTCTTCCGGCATCGTGCGATCGAAAGAGCGCAAGCCAGCCTCGACGTGACCAACCCGCACCAGCAGCTTCGCGCACACTAGCGCCGCAGCCGCTGTGGAGTTCACGTCACCATAGACCAGCACGACGTCGGGCTTGGTCTCGAGCACAACCGGCTCGAAGGCGGTCATGACTTCGGCCGTCTGCCGGGCGTGGCTTCCCGAACCGACGCCGAGGTTCCAGTCGGGCTCCGGAATTTCCAATTGAGTGAAGAACACGTCGGACATGTCGCGGTCGTAATGCTGGCCGGTGTGAACCAGCGTTTGCCGGGCACCGCGCGCCGCGAGCGCGCGCAGCACCGGCGCAGCCTTCATAAAATTCGGCCGGGCGCCGACGACGTGAAGGATGTGTTTCACAGCAGGAATCAGTTTATCTGCGTCAGTTTGTTCGGGTCAGTTTATTCGTTCGGCGAGACTATGACCTGAGATAATGCTGCAGCGCGTCGTGCCAGCTGGGCATCGCGATTCCGTATCGCTGCAGGCTCGCCGGCGACAGGACCGAATATGCCGGACGCGGCGCCGGACGGGCCATTTGTTGACTGCTGACTGGCCGCACTTCAGTGGCGAGGCCCGCACTCTTCACAATTTCGCGTGCAAAGTCGAACCATGTGCACTCGCCGGCATTGGTCACGTGCACAATTCCGCTCGCGTCCTTGCGGCACAACTCCACGATCGCCCGCGCCAGATCGACGGTATAAGTCGGCGATCCGCGCTGGTCGTTGACCACATCCAGAGCCGGACGTGTCGCCGCCAGTTTCAGAATTGTGTCAGGAAAACACTTCCCGCCCCTGCCGAAGAGCCATGACGTGCGCGCGATGCAGCACTCGGGCAGCTCTTCGAGCAAGCCGAGTTCCGCCTCGGCTTTCGAGCGTCCGTACACGCTCTGCGGATTGCGCTTGTCGTCGGTTTCGTAGGGCGCCGTTTTCTTTCCGTCGAAGACGTAATCCGAACTGAGGAAGAAAAGCTTTGAACCGATCTGCTTCGCCGCCTTCGCAACATTCAGCGGCCCGTCGCGATTCACGGCAAAGGCAAGATCCTGGTGACTCTCGCAACCATCCACGTCGGTGTATGCCGCGGCCAACACGATCCACCCGGGACGCGCCTTCTCAACTACCTCCTGTACCTGCCGCGCATCGCGAATATTCGCATCGCGCGAAGTCAGTCCGGTAACTTCGTCTCCGCTCCATTCGCGCATGAGCGCCTGGCCCAGAAGGCCGGAGGCGCCGAGAATCATCGCTCTCATTGAGTCATTGCCTTCATTGAATCATGGCTTTCATTTTTGTAATTCCTCGCGCCTACTCGAATGTCTCCGCCTCATGCAGAGCAACGCCAAGCTGATCTTTCGCGGAGACGATGGGCTCGCCCTCCAGCTCCCAGTTGATCTTCAGTTCAGGATCGTTCCATAGCAGCGTGCGTTCGTGCTCCGGCGCATAGTAGTCGGTCGCCTTGTAACAGACGTGCGTCCGGTCTGAGATCGCGTGGAAGCCGTGGGCGAAGCCGGCTGGAATCCACAGGGTGCGCTTGTTCTCTCCCGACAAGTGAACCGTCACCCAGCGGCCGAAGTGCGGCGAACTTCGGCGCAAGTCGACGGCCACATCGAGAATTTCTCCCTCCACCACGCGAACCAATTTTCCCTGCGCCTGCTTGATCTGATAGTGCAGTCCGCGCAGCACGCCGCGGCGCGAGCAGGAATGATTATCCTGCACGAAGCGTTCGAGTATGCCCAACTCCTCGAACCTGCGTTCGCTGTAACTCTCCAGAAAAAAACCGCGCTCGTCGCCGAAGACGCGCGGCTCCAAAATGAAAACGTCCTGCAGGGAGGTGGGGATTTTTTTCATCGCATCCAAAAATAAGAATTCGGGACGACAAACCTGGTCAGGGAAAATGTTTAGAAAACTTTTTCCCGCAGCAACTGCAGCAAATATGCTCCGTAGCTATTGTTCTTCATCGTGGTACCGCTCGCTTCGACCTGCGCCGCCGTGATGTAACCGGAGCGGTAAGCGATTTCTTCGGGGCACGCGACCATGAGTCCCTGTCTTTTTTCGATCGCCTGAATATAAAGGGCGGCGTCCATCAGAGATTCGTGCGTGCCGGTATCGAGCCACGCCATGCCACGGCCCATCACGACGACTTCGAGTTGCCCCTTCTTCATGTAGACCTTATTGACGTCAGTGATCTCGAGTTCGCCACGAGCGCTCGGTTTCAGCGATTTCGCGATGCTCACCACCTGGTTATCGTAGAAGTAGAGTCCAGTCACCGCATAGCGCGACTTCGGATGCTCCGGCTTCTCTTCAATGCTGAGCGCTCTGCCTTGGGCGTCGAATTCCACGACGCCATACCTTTCCGGATCATGCACGGGATAGGCGAAGACCCGCGCACCGTGGGCTTGCTTTCCTGCCTTCCTCAGATCGACGACCAGATCGTGCCCGTAGAAAATGTTATCGCCGAGCACGAGCGCGCAGGGGCTGCCGCCAAGAAATTCCTCGCCCAGCAGAAACGCCTGCGCAATGCCTTCCGGCTTGGCCTGGACTTTGTATTGCAGACGAATTCCGTACTGGCTGCCATCGCGCAGCAGCGACTGAAATTTCGGCACATCCTCTGGAGTCGAAATAATCAGAATGTCGCGAATGCCCGCCAGCATCAGCGTGCACAGCGGGTAATAAACCATTGGCTTGTTGTAGACCGGGAGCAGGCTCTTGCCCATCGCCTGCGTCGTGGGATAAAGCCGCGTGCCCGAACCTCCGGCCAGAATGATTCCTTTATATTGCGCGCTGTCGGTCATGATTTTTATCTAGCTCGAATAGTGCGTGGCAATCCATTGCCGATAGTGCCTGCTGGTAACGTCGTTCACCCACGCCTCGTTCTCAAGATACCAGCGCACGGTCTTGCGAATGCCGCTCTCGAACGTTTCTTTCGGCTTCCATCCCAGTTCGCGCTCAATCTTGCGCGCATCCATGGCGTAGCGGCGATCGTGTCCCGGACGGTCTTTCACAAACGTGATCAACTCCCTCCTCGGCGGACCACCGCGCGGAGCCAGTTCGTCCACCAGATCGCAGATCGTGTGGACAATTTCAATATTCGGCTTCTCGTTCCATCCCCCGACATTGTAAGTTTCGCCGGGACGTCCACGCTCCAGCACGGTCGCAATCGCGGTGCAATGATCTTCGACATAGAGCCAGTCGCGGACATTTTTTCCATCGCCATAGACCGGCAGCGGCTTCCCGTTGCGAGCGTTGTGGATCATCAGCGGAATCAATTTTTCCGGAAACTGAAAGGGCCCGTAGTTGTTCGAGCAGTTCGTAGTGAGCATCGGCAACCCGTAAGTGTGATGGTAGGCGCGCACTAGGTGATCAGATGCGGCTTTCGACGCGGCATAGGGGCTGTTCGGAGCATACGGAGTAATCTCGGAAAACGGGGGATCGTCGTGAGCGAGCGAGCCGAAAACTTCGTCGGTGGAGACGTGCAGGAAGCGGAAGCGTCCGCGATCGTCTTCTGATAGCGCCGACCAGTAGGCCCGCACTTCCTCCAGCAGAGCAAAAGTTCCGTCGATGTTCGTGCGAATGAAATCGTCGGGCCCGCGGATCGAGCGGTCAACGTGGCTCTCGGCGGCAAAATGCACGATCGCTCGCGGCCGATGCTTTTCGAGCAGTTGCCCGACCAGTTTCCGATTGCCGATGTCGCCGTGCACAAACTCATAGCGCTGATCGCCGGCGATGCTCTCCAGGTTGTGCAGATTCCCGGCGTAGGTGAGGTGGTCGAGATTGACGATCGATGCTCTCGCAATCGACCCGGTCGCGTCCTGCATCCGCTGCAGTATGAAGTTCGAGCCGATAAATCCTGCGCCGCCGGTGACCAGAATCGAGGTATTCATGAAATTAAGAAAGGTGCCGCGCCGCGGCCAGAATAGCATGAACGGCCTTGCGCCCGGATGCGGCCCCCGATCTCACAAACGCAGTTGCAGCCTCCAACGGGCGTTTGCCGCGCCCTTCCGTGTTAATCTCAGCATGAGTGCGTTGGCAGTTTTGCAGAAAATATTTGGCGAGGAGGTGCAGGTTGTCGAAGGTTACCGCCGCGGGCAAGAAGACTGTTTTCAGCGACGAGATTCTGCAGGATCCATATCCCACCTACGCCCGCCTGCACGAGGAAGGTCCATTGCATTACGTCGACGTGGGAGGCAAATGGGCCGTGTGGTCGATTTTCAGCCACGCCGAATGTTCCTCGATTGCCAAGGACCAGAGACTGTCCGCAAAACGCGCGCAGCAGATGTTGCTGCCTCTGCCACTCAGCCGCCAGTCCGAATTCACCGAACTGGCTCGCATGCTGGGCCTGTGGCTGATTTTCATGGACGCCCCGGAGCACACCCGGCTGCGCAAGCTTCTGAATAAGGGATTCACCGCGCCGGCGATTGAAGGCCTGCGCCCGCAAGTCGAGGCCATCGTGGAGCGAATGTTAAGGCCGCTGCAGCCTGGGTCCGAAGTCGAGCTGATGCGCGAGTTCGCCAACCCCATGCCGGTGCGCATCATTTCCGAAATGCTTGGCGTGCCGCAGGAACTGCATGACACTTTCGTCAACTGGTCGCGGGCGATCGCCGTGTTTCGAGGCAGCCCCGATCGCACCGTGGAACAAGCCCGCGCCGCGCAGGATGCCCTGATTGAGTTGACCGACTTTTTCCGCAAGACGGTTGCGGAACGGCGACGCAACAAGGGCAACGACCTGATCAGCCTTCTCATCGACATCGAGGAAGAGGGCGAAGTGATGACCGAAGAAGAGCTCTACGCGCAATGTATCGCCCTGCTGTTCGCCGGTCATGAAACCACTCGAAATCTGATCGGCAATGGAATGTACACGCTGCTACAGCATCCGCAGGAGACCGCCGAACTTCGGGAGAAGCCGGAGATTATCCGCACGGCGGTGGAAGAAATTTTGCGCTACGAGAGCCCCGTGCAATTCACCGCTCGCGTGCTCAAGGAAGATATCGAAGTCTGCGGCCAGCGCATTCCGAAAAAGTGGTCGATCCTGTGCATGCTGGGCGCGGCCAACCGCGACCCTAAAAAATTCGAGGAACCAAATCGCCTCAATCTGAAGCGGCTGAAGAACGAACATCTCGCGTTCAGCGCGGGTCCGCATTTTTGTATTGGAGCCCAACTCGCCCGCCTCGAAGGACAGGTTGCGCTGCTAAATCTGGTGCAGCGTTTTCCCCAGATGAAACTGACCGGCCCGCGGCCGGAGTGGGCTTCCACATTCGGATTCAGGGGATTGAAAAGTCTTTCGGTGGTTCTGTGAGAAATGCTCTCTGAAAAAATTCTCTGAAAAAAACTGCGCGATGCGATCCTGGATTCTTCCGCAAAATCTGCTCATCAAGAGCCGGGTGCCAGGCGCTGCCAGATCAATTCGATAGTCTGTATTTTTCCATCCATCTTCGTCGGTGGTGTACGCAATGTGATTCGATCGCCCTCAAATTTCACGACCCGGACCAGGTCTTTATTCACGTAGTTCTGAATCGACGAGATCTCAACGTGGTGCGTTACTTTGTCACCGTTGAGGGTATATCGTCCGGCGTAGGCAAGAAATGTCTTGAAGGCTTCCGCCTGTTCCTCGAGAGAGCCGCCGCCGGCAGACAGCGACTTCCGCCCGCCGTTACTAATGAGAGCCGTTACTCTACCGTCCGCCGCATAAGTGAGAAATCCCACCGGGGTTGGACCGTAGGGAGTTTCATTCCGCTCTCCTTTTGCAGTCGTAGTCGAGGCAGACACCAGCTTCCAGGTGCCGACAAGTTTCTCGTTCGGCTCTCCCATCCTGATTCCCCCTTATGTGATTTCAATTTTGCCGTTCTTTGCGACCTTTGCGAATCCTTAGCGTTCTTCGCGGTTTAAAGGCTATTCCCTTGGAACTAAGACACTACCCACTCCAACGCATCTCACGACAAATGATACCCTGCGTATCTATCTTGGGAAGTCCGATGAATGAAGGAAAGCGATGACGATGACGACGACAGGACTGGAAGGCAAAGTTGCACTCATGACCGGCGGCACGTCAGGCATAGGCCGTGAGACCGCCGTACTGTTTGCCAAGGCAGGAGTAAGAGTGGTGGTCGCGGGCCGGCGCGAAGTGGAAGGCAACGAAACCCTCGAGTTAGTCCGCGCCGCGGGCAGCGACGGCCTGTTTGTGAAAACCGACGTAGCGAAAGCCGCGGAAGTCGACGCGCTCATCCAGAAAGCAGTGGAGAAATTCGGCCGCTTGGATATGGCCTTCAACAACGCCGGCATCGAGGGAGTGTGGGTTCCGATCGCCAGACAATCCGAAGAGGACTTTGATCGAACCATCGCCATCAATCTCAAAGGCGTCTGGCTCTGCCTGAAGTACGAGATCCGGCAGATGCTCCGGCAGGGCGGCGGCGGAGCGATCGTCAACATGGCCTCGATTGCCGGCCTGATGGGTTCTGCCGGGGCAGCCGCCTATAGCGCGAGCAAGCACGGAGTGCTTGGGCTTACCAAGGCGGCCGCGCTGGAGACCGCGAAGAACGGAATCCGTATCAACGCAGTCTGTCCCGCCGCGATCGAAACTGCCATGGCGGACCGGCTCTTCGGCGCTCCGGCGGTCCACAAAGCTGTTCTGAGTTCTCATCCCATCGGCCGTTTTGGCCGGCCGGAGGAGATCGCCGAAGCGGTGCTATGGATGTGCTCCGACCGCGCGTCGTTTATGACGGGACAGTCCCTGGTCCTCGACGGCGGATTCCTGGCCGGACCCAATCCGCCGGGCTAGGAGACTCCCGTTGGATTGCTCTGGCGGTTTCAGACGAATGCTGAACGATGATGCCATCACCGACTACGACGCCTGGGGCGCGGCTCCGGAGGCCGTCGCGCTCGGTAAGGATGAGATTCACGTCTGGCGGGTCCATCTCGACGATTTCGACGACGGGGCGCTCGATCGCTTCAAGGCGACGCTCGCGCCGGATGAGCAGGCCCGCGCGGATCGTTTTGTTTTTCCCCGCGACCGCAACGGCTTTACCGCAACCCGCGGAATTCTGCGCGAACTTCTAAGCCGATACCTCCACCGCGCTCCGGCTCAGATCGAATTCGACTATGGTCCGCAGGGAAAGCCGAGCCTGCGTGAGAGGTCATCCGAAAAATCCATTCAGTTCAATGTCTCGCATTCCCACGGCGTAGCGCTGCTCGCCTTCGCCGTCGCGCGTGCGGTGGGAGTGGACGTGGAACTGGTTCGTCCCGATTTCGCGGGGGAGGGGATCGCGCTGCGTTATTTTTCTCCGCAAGAGGTAAACGAATTACGAAGTCTGCCTTCGTCGCAGCGGGACGAAGGTTTCTTTCTTTGCTGGACGCGCAAAGAGGCATACATCAAGGCCCGCAGCGAAGGACTGCACGTGCCGCTTGAGAGCTTTCACGTTTCACTCACGCCGGGGGAGCCTGCGATCCTGCAGGCAGCCGATAGTTCTCGCTGGAGCCTCCGTTCCCTGCGCCCGGCTCCGCGCTACGCCGCAGCCCTGGTGGGCGAGGGCAAACAATGGCAACTGCAGGGATGGGACTGGAAGCCGGACCGAGAACAGTAGAGTCGTGGCGACGCTTCCCCGGATGGGGGCGTCCGGGGCTACGTGGTCCGTTACGGATCCACGCGGCGGTTGCCTTACCGAATCACGTAGGGGCGGAAGCCCCCGTCCGCCCAGGCAGCGCCCGAAATGCCGGGCCGCAGCTAATCGCTTGATCAGTGATCGCCAGTCAATGACCGACGATAAGCCTCACGTCTGACCGTCCGCCTCCCGGATATAGCGCGTAAGCAACTCAGCCAGCTCGGGGGAGTTTTTCGTCATCAAATCCAGGTGAGCTCCACGGACAATCTCCAGTTCGAACTCGCCGACCAGGCTCCCCCAGACTCCAGCCGGATCACCGGGAAAATAAGTGTCGCTCTCGCTTTTCACGAACTTGATTTTGCCTCCATAAAATCGGGGCTGGTAATGTGCCAGCGCCACGTAACATTTTTTCTTGATGCGCTGCTCGGCGCGGGCCAGCGAAAGGCGCGACCTTCCCAGAGGACGTCCGTCACCGGAGGGTTCAATCAGACGGAGTCGGCGCCCGATGCCGCGAGCGATGTAGGAAATCGCCTCCCGGGCCTGGCTTCCTCTGATTTCTGCGATGTGCCGGCCGGCACGCTGCACGATCAGCCGCAGGCGCTGCCCCGGCGATAGAAAGCGAGGATGAGGGTAGGCATCGACCAGCACCAGCAGCCCGATCTTTTCTCCCGCCTGCGACAGCCGTTGGGCCATTTCGAGTGCCACCAGCCCGCCAAAAGAATAGCCAATCCACAGGTAAGGACCGTGCGGTCGCAATTGCCGGATCGACTCCAGATAGTACGCGGCCATGTCCTCGATGCGATCGAACGGCTCCTCCAGGCCGTCCAGCCCCTTGGCCTGAAGTGCGTAGATGGAGTGCTCGGTTTGAATGTTTCGGGCAACTTCGAACGCCTGCACCCGGCCCGCGAGTCCATGCGCAATGATCACCGGAGGATACGCACTACCCGCCTTCACCTGGACAAGGGGCGAGAATGGGGAAGCGCCGGCTGCTCCAGCACAGAAGCCAGGGCGGCGATCGTCGGAGCCGCATAGATCAAAGCGCTGGGCAGTTCCCGGCCGCAGCCATTCGCGATCGCGGCAAACACTCTGTCTGCCGAATCAAGACTGCCTCCGAGTTCGAAGAACGAATCGTCGACCCCGATCACCGGACGCCGCAGCACACGCTGCCAAATCGCCGTTAACGCCTCGATCGTGGTTACCGACTCGCCCCGCCCCTGACCTGCACCAACCCACTTCATGTTGTTTCAATGTATTGCTCAGGAGGGTGTGTTTGCCAGCGATTTTCCGAAAGGGCCGCGACGAGTCGTTGCCGGCAAACTGCTTTTCTGTATTTCCTGTGCACGGGTTGTGGAGAATACGGCTGCCCACTTTGGCGGATTTCCGCGATGACTCCCGCTGTTTAGCAAAACTGCCGTCGTGCGGCGGCACCAGAGCGCGCCTCTCAGGCGGAGCTTGATCGGTATTGGTGGTCAGGAATCCGCGGGAAAGTTTTTCCTCAACTGCACCAAAAATACTGAATTGACCAACTCCGCTTTCACTCGTACATTCTCTTTCACTCGCACAACAGAACTGCAAAGTAAAACCACTCGCGCATGCCGGAGCGTGTGGAGCAGCGAACGATGGGCAGCGTCACAAAAGAATTCTAAAAAGGGGCTCGGGTCAGCGCCACATGAAATCAGAGGAATGGAAGACTTACCGCACCCGCTTTCTGGTCAAGGCCAGGCGGCTCAGTTCGAATCTCTCCTTCATTGACAGCCTCGGTCGCCAGCACTCGGGGCGGAAGGGCGATTACCTGGTGGAATCGTCGGAGGGAGTGATCAGCATCGCTCCGCGGCAGATTTTCGAGGATATCTATGTTGCCATGCGGGAGGACGCGTACCACGGGGATGATGGGGGGCGCAGCCAGAGTGCCGTCGGCGTCTCTGGAGAAGCGGTTAGCCGCAAACTACCGCAGCCATGTAGGGGTCCGAGCGCGCCGGGGCCACGCTTGGGCATGATGTAGGTTCGGTATTGGGCGCGGTCAGAGGGCGGAAACCTAGGGATTGGATAGTTCTCTAATACAGGGGACAGGGGGCTGTGCAGGAGAGCGCAGATAGGGTAGACTGAGCCGTCGTCATCCCCTAGCTTGAGATGCTTACCTGAGGACAACCCCCGTGACCAATCGAGTCAGCTGTGCTCCGCAGGAAATCCAGAAGATGTGTCGGCAGGCCGAGAGAGAGCATGAATCGAAAAAACTTCTCGTCCTGCTGGAACGTGTAAGAGAGCAGATCGCCGTGCGGCAGAACCCGGGGTGGAGCGTCGATTCGCCCAAGCCACCAGTAACGGCGATCTCCAGCCGATCCAGTTTGTTGCGTCCGTTGAACCGCACGGCTCCACTCGACAGATAACAGATAGAATGCGCGGATCGAATTTTCTCGATCGCGCCTTCTGGAAAACAATTCCCATCCACAGGCCCTGTTTGCGCTAGAATTGGTCGCGAGTTTTTCCGGCGGACTCGGCTACGCCACGGCGAGTCGCCGGTGCCTTCCCCCAGGAGGTAGTAGATGTACCGGTCTTACTCGAGTTCTCTGGCGGATTCTCGTCCGCCGCAGGACGTGGAATCCAGAATCCGCGGCCTGAGCCAGGATTTCCAAACCTCTTTCAACACCGGAAACTACGATCAGGCAGCCGGCATATTTGCCGCCGACGGCGTACTGATGGCGCCACGGCTGGAGGCAGCGTACGGTCAGAAGTCAGTGGAGCGGCTGCTGCGCCAGTTGGGCGAGGCCGGCTATAGCGATCTGCGCCTGGAAACAACGCGGGTCGAGCACTCCGGCGACATGGCGATGGAACTGGGGCGCTTTACCGTCATGGTGCACCAGGGCGACGGAGCTTCGTATGCGGAACACGGGAAGTATGTGAAGGTCTGGCGCCGGTTGGGTGCATGGCTCGTAATCGCGGATTGCTGGAGCCGGATTGAGCCGATGGCGAACGATCGCGCCGCCTGACGGGAATCGAAGTTCGCACTTGCACGGGTCAAGTGCGCGGGATAACGTCGGCGGACAATGGGCCAACAAGGGGGTCCGATGCGAAGTGCGCCGGTGGCGCACGAGCAGGGACTTGGGGCGGGAGCGAAGGCAGCCGATCGAAACGCGGCTGATGCCGGGCAGTATTGTCCGAACTGCTCGGCGAAATTGCGGGAGAGCCGCTGTAAGTTGAAGTGTCCGCAGTGCGGGTTCTATTTGAGCTGCTCGGATTTTTACTAGGAACAAAGCTGTCAGCTTTCAGCCGTCAGCGAAGTCAAGGTCATCGTGTTCCTGATGTAGTTCCAGTTTAAGAAAGCCTATGTAGGGGCGGACGCCCTCGTCCGCCCCGCGGAGCGAAGCTCCGCGTGCAACGGCGTAAATCAGCTCTGAGTGCTGGCGGGATCTGCCCAACGGTTCTGCCGAGCTCTCCGCCTCGCCATCGCCCTGCGCGCAACCCCGGACGAGAGCCTACCCTGAGCGAAGTCGAAGGGGCATCCGGGGCTACATTGAATCTCGCTGAACCCCGCTCCCGTTTCTGACACGCCTGCTGGATTCCGTCTACAATAGTTTGTGGGTTTTTGAAGAAATCATATTGAGGAGAAAGTTATGCAACGCAAGGCTAGCGCGGTTTGGAAGGGCGGATTGAAGGATGGCAAGGGGACGATTTCGGCGCCGGGTGGAGCGCTGAACAACACGCAGTACTCATTCGCAACACGCTTTGGCGATACTCCGGGAACGAATCCCGAGGAGTTGATTGCCGCGGCGCATGCGGGATGTTTTTCGATGGCGCTGTCGGCGCAACTGGGCGAGGCGAAGCTTACTCCGGAGAGCATTTCGACGAACATCACTTTGACGATGGAGAAGCTCGATTCAGGATGGACGATTACCGAGAGCCACATCGATGTGGTGGGAAAAGTGCCGGGCGCGGATGCGGCGACATTTCAGAAATACGCCGAGGCGGCGGAGAAGGGCTGTCCGGTGTCGAAGGTGCTGAACGCTAAGATCACTATGACCGCTAAGCTGGAGTAGGGGCTGGCGAAAGGCTTGAACCACTGCAAAAGGCTTTAACCACAAAGGACACGATGGTTCACGAAGGAGAGCAAATCCTTCGTGAACCATCGTGTCCTTTGTGTTTGAGGGCTACTGCTGTTTGAGTTGCGCCAGCATTTTCTGGATCGCCTGATCGAATTCGGGGGGAGAAAGAAACAGGTAGGTCCTGCCGTTCACCGCCCTCATCAAGCGCTGCAGGGAGTCGGGGAACGCGCCTCCAAGATACTTGAAATAAAAGAAGGGTGGGCTGTTGGGTTTCAAAGCGGTCAGCCAGTCGGCGCCGATCTCGGCGTCCATACGGGAAGCGGGTCCAAGAAAAATAATCGCGTCCGCAGGATTTTCTTCTGTGAGTTCCCGGTCTGTGAGCTTGCTGAGGAACAGCGCAGAGCTGCGGCGGTTCAAGGCCTGCACGGAGATGGTCGCGGTTTCCATTTCGTGAAGCGCGCGGGATAGCGGCAGGAACGCCGCTCCGTCGAAGGAGTCGCGGCGATAGACTTCGCGCTGCTGCTCGAGGTTGAAGGCAACCAGGCTGACGGACTTGAAGGGCACTTGCCGTAGCAGCGAATAAAGGGATTCGAGCAGAAAGGCGCGGTCCCAGGCGCGCAGACTGGACGCGTAGGGATTAATCGGGGCGGCGTCGAGCAGGATCGTGAGGCGGAGAGCAGAGGTTTTCTGCGAAGGTGGAATGTCCCATGAAGTGCGGTCGAAGGGTTCGACAGTGAGCGGCGGGATCGCCAGATGCGCCCGGCGTTCCGAATGCGTGGCGGCCACGTGCATTTTCCAGCGTTTGCGGCAGGAGCGGCTGCGGTCGTCCATCGCGAGGACTTCAACGGAGTAGTCGCCTTCGCCCAGGCTGAAGGCGCCGCTCATGCCGACTTCCTGCTTCAGGCTCTTGAGATTCGTTGTCGCCAGCATCTCGGGCGCGATCCCGGGCAAGCCGTAGGCGGCAGACAACAAGACCGGGTCCTTGCCAGCGGGAGTTACGCGCAGGTAGGTCCGCACCGTTACTTTCCGGCCTTCGAACAGACTAAGTCGACAGTGCACGACGTAGCCGGCCTGAAAGCGCAGGGCGAAATCGAGGACGGGGCTGAATTTTTCGATGAAACAGTCGAGGGATTTGGCGGCGGGGGCGTCAAGAGCTGAAATGGCGCTGCCGGCTTCTGCCGCGGTCAACGGTGTTTGCGCGCTGGCCGAAACGGTCAAGGCCGGACAAATGACCATTGACCACAGCAGGATGTAGATTCTTCGCACAGCTGTTGCTACAGTCTGCGAGGGATTCTACCTCAATGGCGGTCGGCCGGTTTGACACTCGGCTTCGCGTCTGTAGAATAGAGGTGCAAGTCTTCCTGATCGGCGGCCGAGAGGCCGCCGCTGCAATGTTAGTCCACTTGCCATCGTGGCGGAATTGGCAGACGCGCATGGTTCAGGTCCATGTACCGGCAACGGTGTGGGGGTTCGAGTCCCTTCGATGGCACCATCTCCAAGCAAGTTTTCCTGAAGTTTGAGGGTCCCTCGCGTAGCTCGGGATTTCGGCGCGCGGCTCGGACGCCGCGCAAGCGCCTCAATTTCGAGTCCCTTCGATTGCACCAGAGATTTAGTCCAGAGTCGTAGACGGTTGAGTGGCGTTTTAGGCCGTCAGGGGCGACCTTGCACGCTCCAATACTCGGAGCGCGCTTTGAGGACGAGGTCTTTTTGAGGATTACGCAGACGGACGCGGATCGAGTGGGGGCCCGGTTTCGGATGTCTGGGCTGAAAGCTGAGAAGATAGCGGCCGCGAATGTCATTGGTCAGGGACGCAAAAGCAGCATCGAAGCTCAGTTTGTCTTTGAATTTCCTGTCTTCGCCGCCCATCACGTCCGCCACGCCCTCCGCTACATTTTTGCGCAACCTTCCGATCGAGGCCCGGAGCGGAACCAGGAGATCGAAGCTCTCATCGGACGGCAGCGCCTTCAAGTCCTCAACAAACTCTGACCGCAAGGGCGAGAATGTGAGGCTGCAAACGAGAGTATTGCTGACTGTGAGATCCTCAAAGATATCCGAGAATGTCGCAGTCTGGCTGCCGTGATCCCGGCTCTCGCTGATGAGGAACAGAATGTGGCGTCCTTTGGGCCGCGAATCCAGGAGTCTCACGGAATAGCGCACCGCATCGAGTATTGCCGCGCCGTCGTCGCCGGGCGTCAATCTCTTCAACCTTTCGGAAAATTTCGTGGCGTCTCCGGTAAAGTCCTGGAACAGACGCGCAGAACTATCAAAAGTGACCAAAGCTACTTCGCCCTGTGTGTCATCGATGAAGCTCTCCAACATGGTGCCGAGGCCGCCGATCGCTGTGGGGCAGGGGCGTTTCCTCAGGCGGCAATCTTTCCGTTCTTCTTCAGAATGGAAGCGGTCGTATAGGGACAAATCTGCTTTCTTCTTGAACTGCGAAGAAGCCTTGCGACCGACCTGCAGAGCGACGACCAGCGATACTGGCTCATGTTCCGGCGATTCGTCCAGGGTTACGTCCTGCTCGACTCCGTCGTCTTCAATGATGAAATCGCTGGCTTTGAGGCCGTAGGAAATCTCTCCTGCCTTGGTGCGCACGAGAGGAGGGACTAAAACAACGCTCGATTCAGACCGGAGCGTGGTGAGGGGTTCCTGGGCGCGGGTGGGCGATACGACGGGCAGCACTAAGAGGATCGAAACCTTGCGCAGGAGGGACCTGCGGGCAATCCGGCGACAACCCTGTGCTTTGGTGGACAAATTTGACCCATCCGAAGAGGTCATTTTTTCATAGACTGTGGACAAAATCCTACTTCCCGCAAAGGAAGCGAGAAGTGGGGTACCCGGCTGGTTTGGTTGCGTCGCGCACTTTCTCGCGTGGAACGCGACAAAGCCCCGGGCGGGGGCGTCCGGGGCTACATGGGTCCGGGGTTACATTGTCCGAGTTACAAAAGAGCCCTACAGCATTTCTTCCAGGCGAACGTAGCTGGCTTCCATCCCTCGTTCCATGCCCGTGGACAGCATGGCGGCGCGGGTTTGGGCGTCGGGCAGGGTCATGCGCATTGTCATCAGCGTGCCCGTGCCGTCGGGAACGAAATTGGTTTCGACGTAGTTCTCTGGCGTGGGATCGGGCAGGTGCATGCGCTCGACGTGGACGATCCTGCTCGGAGGTTTCAGTTCGACGTATTCGCCGGTGATATGAAATCCGTGCCCTTTGCCGTTCACCCATTCATAGCGGAACTTGCCGCCGGGCCGGGCTTCGTTGATGCAGACGGGCATCGTCCAGCCTTCAGGACCGAGAAGCCATTGCTGTATTAATTTCGGATCTGTGTGGGCGCGATACACCGCTTCCGGGGAGGCGGCGAAGCGCCTGGTCACGACGATTTGTGTATCGCCTTCGGTTGTCAGCGTCATTTTGCTCATCTTTACTTTGCTCATCTTTATTTCGCTTTTCTTCATTTCGATTTCGCTCATCGGCATTTCCTTCGTCGTCATTTTGATCACCGAGTTTTTCCTTTCTTGTCGGATTCCATTGTGGCCAGAACGTGATCCAGCCGGTCGTAGTTCTTTTCCAGGGCCTTTCGAAGCATGGCCAGCCACTGTTCCATCGCATCGATGCCAGCCTCCGCCAGACGGCGGGGGCGTTTGGTTCCCTCGACCCTTCGAACGATCAGGCCCGCCTCCTCCAGCACCTTGAGGTGTTGAGAGATTGCGGGTTGCGTCATCTCGAAGGGTTTCGCCAGTTCCATGACCGTCGCCTCTCCCAAAGCAAGACGGGCCAAGAGCGCGCGGCGGGTAGGATCGGCGAGAGCGGAGAAAGCGGCATCGAGTTCCATATAATAAGTAAGAGTTTATATAAGTAAATAGTTATAGTCAATGGAAATTTTCCGTGGGTAGTGGTAACCACCAAGCGTGCCCTGCGAACCGTCATGGACCACGTAGCTCCGGACGCCCGTCCGGCAAGCTCAGGGCAAGCTCTCGTCCGGGGAGGCGTCGCCATAACCCTCGCATTCTTGTCCGGCATTTCGTGCGCTGCCTGGCAGACGGGGGCATCCGCCCCTACGCAGGATGACATCGGGCCGAATAATTTTGCATTGAGCAACACCCTTCCGTGCAATGAGCTTTCCCCAGGGAAATCCTTGATGGACGCGGGAAGTCGACGATTTTCACAGTTATAGCAAGCCGGTCCCCGCGAGCAATTCGCAGGGGCAGGGCGCGATTACTTTGGCGAAAGCGGCATCCGGTGCGGGATCTGGAAGAAGCGCGGATCCTGTTTGCACCAAAATCTGTCACCGAGCTGTGAACGGGCTGCACTCGATTGAAAACTCAGATAGTTGCAGGCGCGGATTTTCGATTGACGAAAAAAATAGAAGGAGTACAACAAGATCGTTCTTTGAC
>Ga0074044_10000026_pt1 | contig 139222 bp, 110 predicted proteins | sample BogForMeECP23OM1_FD_94443 | JGI IMG/M metagenome (GOLD analysis project Ga0074044, IMG submission 94443) | Bog forest soil microbial communities from Calvert Island, British Columbia, Canada - Bog Forest MetaG ECP23OM1 | ecosystem: Environmental > Terrestrial > Soil > Wetlands ...
CAGCGCCCAGGCCACTCCTCCCGCCAGTCCGGCCAATCCGCCGATCCGCGCCCCGTTCAAGCCGCCGGCCGCGAGTCCGCCGAGACTACCCACCGTGCCCGCAACGGCTGCATCTTTCGCGGCGTCTTCCACCCGCGCGGTCGTGTCCTTATCTGCCTGGATCGTCCCTTCCTTATCCTTCACGCCCTTATCGTCGGCGCCGGGCGTGTTCTCCACCGACCCCGGCAGCATCAGCGTATAGCCGCTGGGATAAATCATGGTCGTGAAGTGCAGCAGCAGTTCGGCCCGTCCCTTCGAACGCCCCGCCTTCTGGACGCGCGAAATCTTTCCCTGTATGTAAGTCCCCGTCGGCACAATGACGCGCTCGTTCACCACAAACGGAAACACGGTCTGCGCGTAAACCGCGTCCCCCTCGCGCGCGTTCTTAGTAGAAATCGCCTGCGCAAGCGACAGCGGAATCTTAGCCCCCGCCGGAATCACCACCGCATTCGGCTCACGCGCCGCAGCCGGCAGGCTCGCAGCAGGTTGGCCCGCCGCCTGACCAGCAACTGGAGCCGCAGTTGTCGCCGAAGTTGTCGCCGCAGCCGGAGCCCCGCTTGTCGTAGCAGTCCTGGCCGAAGTATCGGCCGCCTTCGGCGTCTCCGCCGCCTGCCCCCAAGCCATCCCCGAAACCAGAAGGATCGTAAGAAATCCGCGCATCCGAGCACCTCCAGATAGCGTATCCGAGCCCTAATCCACCCGAGATTATCACGGCTTCAGCCGCTAGGATGCATGTGTTTACGCCAGAGTTACCCGGCCCGAGCTTCGGGGACTATACTTTTGACGATGGCAACTGGAGAGGCCCATCTGCTCACGAACATGTTCCCCGAGCTTGCGACCGAACTTCAGGAACTACTCTCGCAAAAAGGCGAACCCGAATTGGCTGCCCAGATTTCGGGACTGAAAGTTTTGGATCGATGCCGGTGTGGCGACGATTTCTGCGGAATGTTCTACGTATTGCCCAAGCCACGCGGGGCCTATGGTCCGGGTCACCGGAATATTCCCATGGAACCGAATACCGGCATGATGATCCTTGACGTTGTTGGCGACAAGATTGCAGCGGTTGAAGTCCTTTACAGAAACGAGGTCCGCCGGAGGTTGCTTATGGAGTTTCCCTGATCTCTAGTGTTTCTCCGGCCCTGGGCCAAATGCTACTAGTAAATCAAATACTTCTTCCTTACCCCCTGAAATTTCTCCAAATCCTCCATCCAGTCCCCCGCAATCCGCCGCGGATCCTCCCCCGCCACCAGCGCATCATAAACACTCTGATTCACCAGCAACGGAGGCATGCGCTCAATCTTGAAATCCGCCGCATACAATTTATGCAGCGCCGCCGCCAGCTCGATCCCCAACTCCGGCGCATCCATCCCGTTGCGGTCGGTCACAACGATGTTCACCCCGCCGCACTCCTGCCCGCTGTAAACACTCGCCGTAGGAGTAAAGGTCACCGGAACAAAGCGCACGCCCCCAATCCCGCGCCCATTCAAGTAAGCCGCCAGTTCCCTGCTCTTCACCCACGGCGCACCCACCAGCTCAAACGGAGTATCCGTCCCGCGGCCAACCGAAATATTCGTCCCCTCGATCAGCGCCGGTCCGGGATACAGCGCCGCCTCGGTCACACTGCGCAAATTCGGCGACGGATTCACCCACCCCAGCCCCGTCGAATCGAACCAGTCTCCGCGCTGCCACCCTTCCATTGGCACCACGGTCAGCTTCGCGTTGATGTTGCGTTCCACGTTGAACATCTTCGCCAGTTCGCCGATCGTCATCCCGTGCCGCACAGGCACAGTCCAATAATTCGTGAAGCTCTCGTGCCCCGCGTCGGTCGGCGGTCCCTGCACAAACGAGCCTGTAATCGGATTCGGCCGGTCAAGCACGATGATTTCAATCCCCGCCGCGGCCGCCGACTCCAGAAAATATCCAAGCGTCGTTTCGTAGGTATAAAACCGCACGCCCGCATCCTGGATATCGAACACGACGGCATCGAGATTCTTCATCACGTCCGCCGCCGGTCGCCGCGCCGCGTCCGTTCCCCCATACACGCTGTACACCGGAACTCCCGTCGCTGCGTCCTTGGAATTATTGATGTCGGTCGTGTCCAGCGTTCCCGTAACGCCGTGCTCGGGACTGAAAATCGCCTGCAGAGAAACTCCCGCCGCTTGCGCCAGCACATCAATCGTCCGCTTGCCGTCGGCGTCGACCCCGGTCTGGTTCGTCACCAGCCCGATCCGCATCTTCGTTGCCGTTGTTGTTGTTTCGGAAGTCGGCGCAGGGGAACCAGGAGTCTCAGAAGCATTCGTTTCGGAAGTCTGCGCACCGGCAGCCTGCCCCGGAGCTTTGAACAAATCGAATCCATGCTCTTCGAGCACATCGATTCCCGTCTTAACCACACCATTGCGCGAACTCATCCGCCGCGACGCACTCTGCGCCTCGTTGTACCCCGTGATGCTCTTCCAGCGCAGCGCCTCTTTCTCGCTCGTAGTCAACGACAGCGCGGCCGCCACTTCCGTCGCCACTTTCGACCGCAGCGCAATCGCGTTTCCCTTGCCCCGCGGATGCACGGCGTTGGTCAGCAGAATGATATAAGTCTGCGTCGTCGGATCGATCCACATCGATGTCCCCGTAAATCCCGTGTGCCCAAACGATCCCACCGGAAACAGATCGCCGCGATTCGACGAAAACGGAGAATCAATATCCCACCCAAACCCCCGCAGCACCGGCGCTGCCGGCGGCGTCTCCGGCGACGTCATCTTCTCAACCGCCGCGGCTGACAGAATCCCGCCGCCGCCGTTTAACAGTGCCTGAGCAAACTTTGCCAGATCGTCCGCCGTTGAAAATAACCCCGCATGCCCTGCCACGCCGCCCATCCGCCGCGCCCGCGGATCATGCACCACTCCGCGTAGCATGTGCTCGTTCTCGTCATATTCGGTGGGTGCAATCTTTGCCCGCCACGCCGCCGGAGGCAAGAAGCGCGTGTGCGTCATTTTGAGTGGAGCAAAAATATGGCGCTCCGTATAGACGTCGAGCATCTCGCCCGACACTTTCTCGACCAGCGCACCCAGCACGATGAAATTCGTGTCGCTGTAAGTGAATCCCGAACCCGGCGCCTGCGCCGGCGTCTCCGCAAAAGCAAGCCGGAACGCCGATTCCTTCCCATCAAACGCAGGGGTCAAATCAATATCCGGCGCCAGCCCCGAATAGTGCGTCAGCAATTGCCGCACCGTGATGTCATCTTTCCCGTTCTGCGCAAACTCCGGCAGATACTTCGCCACCGGGTCATTCAGCCGCACCTTGCCCTGCTCCACCAGCTGCATGACAGCCGTAGTAGTAGCAATCACCTTGGTCAGCGACGCCAGATCGAAAATCGTATCCAGGGTCATCGGCTCCGGCCGCGGCTCCAGCGCCCGCCTGCCATAAGCCTTGCGATAAATCACCGCCCCGTTGTGCCCCACCACCAGCACCGCACCCGGAATATTCCCGTCCGCGATCGCCCGCTGAATGACGGAATCGACGGCCCCCAGCCGCACCGCGGTCGATGGATCAGAAGTGGCACGTGTGGGGACAGCCGCCCCCGGCTGTCCAGCCGGGCGAAGCCCGGCGGTGCCGGCACCGGCTGTGCAAACAGAAAGTAACCACGTCGCAGCCGCGATCAAAAACAAACCGGGTGCCCCATTTCTCGCGCGCCTTTTGCGCGAGAGGTGGGGATTTTTCCGCGTTGACGACTTGGACCTGAAAGAAGAGATGCTCTGACTTTACACAGCCCGGCCCACCAGACTCAAGGAACTCAAGTAAGGGGTGCCGATTCTGCAATATCATGTCCTGCAGGGGAAGGAGACGAAAGCCGCGTGTATTCCAGCCAGACCAGACCGACGTCACCGCACCTGCTCCCCGCTTGGGAGAAGCAAGATCACACATTCTCCGCAGCCTTCTCAGTCCTCAAAGACGCAATCTCCGTTCGCGCTTTTCCCGCAGCATCGATCGCGGTCACGCACAAAGCCCGCCTGACCGCCCTGAAGGCCTTCGGAAATTTCACCTATGAAACGAATCCCAAGGGTGCCGCGTCCTTGTCTCCGCGCCCCGTGCGGAGACAGGGCGGGGACTTTGACTCCGAAGTCACTCCCGCCACTCTTTTCGATCTAGCGTCGTTGACGAAAGTAGTCGCCACTACGACGACCGCTGCGATCCTCTACCAGCGCGGCCTGCTCGAACTCGACGCCTCCATCCTCGGCGTCATCCCTGAATTCCTGGTCGACTCCTGCGGCGAGGTCGATCCCCGCCGCCGCGACGTCACCTTCCGCATGCTTCTCGCTCATTCCTCGGGCCTGCCCGCCTACGAGAAGCTTTTCCTGAAAGCGCACTCGCGCGACGACCTTCTGCGCGCCGCCTTCACCATGCCGCTCTCCGCCGACCCCGGGTCGCGAGCCGAATACAGCGACATCGGATTCCTCATTCTGGGCGCGGCGCTCGAACGTCTCGCCCAGGAGCCGCTCGACATTTTCTGCCGCCGTGAAATCTTCGGCCCCCTGGCCATGACCAGCACCGCGTTCAAGCCCCCGCCAGCCATTCGCCACCAAATCCCTCCGACGGCCGATGAAACAGGAAACGACCAAACCTTCCGCCACCGAATCATTCAGGGCGAAGTCCAGGACGAAAACGCCAGCGTCCTGGGCGGAGTCGCGCCCCACGCCGGTCTGTTCGCGACCGCCGAGGATCTGGCCCGCTTCGCCCACGCGATGCTCAGTCATGGAAGCCCTATCCTGCGCCCAGAAACCATCGCCCTCTTCACCCGTCGCGAATCCACCCCCGCCAGCACCACCCGCGCCCTCGGCTGGGACACTCCCTCATCCCCATCGCAATCCGGAAAATATTTCGGCCCCGCCTCCTACGGCCACCTCGGCTACACCGGAACCTCGCTCTGGATCGATCCTGACCGCCAGCTCTCGATCACGCTGCTCACCAACCGCACCTGGCCGGACTGCTCCAATCAAGCGATCAAGCAGGTGCGACCAAAATTCCACGACGCCGTCGTCGAAGCCCTGATCCAGGCTCCGACCGAACCCGCCTAGGCACAAGACGGCATTAGCGACCTCACGCAATCAAGCTGATTTGCCCTCGGTGAGAATGCACCGGTAATCTCCACCCTGGAAGCGGTACTTGCATGCCGCCTGATATTCCGGACTGTGATACCAGGCCAGCGCCGCCTCATAGCTCGGAAATTCAAGAATGATGATGTCTTCGTTCTTCGGCCCTTCCAGCACTTCCTGCCGTCCGTGAATAGCGAGAAAAGTAGCCGGATGATTTTGAAAACTGGCTGGCGCGAGTTTCCTGTACTCTTCCAGTTCGGCTGCGTTGCGGGTTTTTTCGCGAGTGATGACAACGTAAGCGGCCATTCTTGTTTCTCCGTAATTCAAGAATTAAGTTCACCCGAGTGGGCGCAGTTGGTCCCTTGATTCTAAAATGATGTGCTCTTCGAATGCCTGAAAGGCGCTCCACTTGACCCGATCCCGCAAGCCCCAGTCCGATCTCCGCATCCTGCTCACCGAGCAAGTCAACTCCGCCGCGCGCGATCTCGATCAGATGTCATCGCTCGAGATCGTCCGCCTCATGAACGATGAAGACGCAACCGTCGCCGCCGCCGTCCGCCGCGCCCTGCCCCAGATCGCCCGCGCCATCGACGTGGTCGCTGACGGTCTGCGCCACGGCGGACGCCTCATCTACGTCGGCGCCGGAACCAGCGGCCGCCTCGGCGCGCTCGACGCCAGCGAAATCCAGCCCACCTTCAACACCGCTCCCGGCACCGTGCAATTCATCATGGCAGGCGGCGCAAAAGCTCTCGGCGCTTCCACCGAAGCCAGTGAAGATGACACAGCACTCGCGATCAAAGAGATGAAGAAGCGCAAGCCCGCCAAGCACGACATCGTCCTCGGCATCGCCACCAGCGGACGCACTCCCTTCACCCTCGCCGCCGTCGCGTACGCCCGCCGCCGCGGCGCACACACCATCGCCCTCACCTGCAATCGCAACTCGCCCCTCGAACGCGCCGCCGATTTCGCCATCGTCACCGAAGTCGGCCCCGAGGTCTTAGCCGGCTCCTCGCGCATGAAAGCCGGCACCGCCCACAAAATGGTGCTCAACATGATTTCCACCGGGGCCATGACACGTCTCGGCTACGTCTACGGAAACCTGATGGTCAATGTCTGGACGAAAAACGAAAAGCTGATCCAGCGCGCCGTCCGAATCGTGGAACAAGCCACCGGCGCTGATCACGAAACAGCCGCCCGCGCATTAAAAGCCTCCGGCAACCGCACGCCACTAGCCGTAGTAATGCTGGCCGCAGGCGTAACAAAGCCCCAAGCCGCGGCCGCCCTGAAGAAGTCCAAAGGCCACGTCCGCCAAGCCATAGCGCTAGCAAAAAACTAGAGGGTACCGGCAAACTGAGGGTGCCCCACCCTACGCGGTTTTCGTAGGGTGGGGACTTGGACCCTCCAAATTGTGATCCCATCCACCCGTCCCTGTCCCATCGTGCCGACGCAGTCAACAATCGTCCGCCACGAGACCGCTACAATTGACTCGGTAAGGAAACTCCATGGACAAGTTCGTAATCCGCGGCGGAGATCCACTGCTCGGCACGGTGCACATCAGCGGGGCAAAAAATGCCGCGCTGCCCTGCATGGCCGCCGCGCTGCTCACCGACCAGCCCGTAATCCTCGAAAACATTCCCCAGGTGCGCGACATTCAGACCACGCGCAACCTGCTCGCCGCCATGGGCGCCGAAGTCGAACTCGGCTATGGACGCGCTCACCACCGCACCACGATCCACTGCGCGAATCTCGCCAGCCCCGAAGCCAGTTACGAATTAGTCAAAACCATGCGCGCCTCCACGCTAGTCCTCGGACCGCTGGTCGCCCGCTGCGGCCGCGCCCGCGTCTCGCTCCCCGGAGGCTGCGCCATCGGCGCCCGCCCCATCGACCAGCACATCAAGGGACTCGAACAGCTCGGCGCGAAAATCACGCAGGAGCATGGCTACGTCGAAGCCACGGCGAAGCGCCTCAAAGGCGCAGAAATTGTCTTCGACAAAATCACCGTCACCGGCACCGAAGACCTGCTCATGGCCGCGACTCTCGCCGACGGAGAAACCATTCTGCAGAATTGCGCCCGCGAGCCCGAAGTCGCCGACTTGGCCGACCTGCTCAACAAAATGGGAGCGAAAATCGAAGGCGCCGGCACGCCCACAATTCGCGTCAAGGGTGTAAGTAAATTGAAAGGCGCGAAGCATCGCATCATCCCCGACCGCATCGAGGCCGGAACCTTCATCATCGCCGGCGCCATGACCGGCGGCGACCTCAACATCGCCGGATGCGATCCCGAGCACCTGGCCGCGCTGCTAGCCAAGCTTCACCAGGTCGGAGTGAAAACGAAAGCGACCGCCGACTCAGTCCGCGTGATGGGCGACAACCCGTTCACGGCCGCCGACATGAGCACCGAGGAGCATCCCGGCTTCCCCACCGACTGCCAGGCGCAGTTCATGGCCCTGGCTACGCAGGCCGAAGGCACGTCGCTCATCACCGAAAATATTTTCGAGAACCGCTTCATGCACGCGCAGGAACTGGTCCGCATGGGCGCGAACATCAAAATCGAAGGCCGCCGCGCCGTAGTCCGCGGCAAAACTCCGCTGAGCGCCGCCGCCGTCCTGGCCAGCGATCTGCGCGCCTCGGCCTCACTGGTGCTGGCCGCGCTGGTCGCCGACGGAGAGACCATCATCGACCGTGTCTACCACATCGACCGCGGCTACGAAAACATCGAAGAAAAGTTGAAAGCCGTAGGCGCACAAATCAAACGCATGGGCGAAGTCTTCCCCAAAAAAGCCGCCGCCGTAAAAGGCTAACTGCCAATGTGGCCGCGGACACTCCTGTCCGCGAAATGGTCAGTAAGTGAAATCACGATTTTATCGCCAATCGCCGTAGACCTGACTTAGAATTGCCAATACTAGTGTCCGGAAAGGAGTCTTTTTGTATGTACGCTCACTTCCCGATCCGCGTTTTATTCGTTACTGCCCTGCTGAGTCTTTCCTTCACAGTCCATGCACAAACCAACCTGGTTCTTCCCGGATGCGAGACGTCACCCGCAGTACAGAAGGTCCTGGACGAAAAACTGGACGGAAAACTACTCGACAAGATGAAGTTCCCCGAACGCAGCGTCTACGAGCGACAGGTGCTCGAAGATCTGATCTCGAAATACCCTCGCGAGATCAAACCCTACCAAACTTTGGTGAACCGGATGCGGGACGAAGATCCGGATTCGTTTCCGGCACTTCGCGATCGCCTGGTCAAGATGGCGCACGACCATCCTGACGATCCTTTGGCTCTGATGTTGGCCGGATGGGTGCTGCGCGGCAAGAACACACCCGAAAGCATTCGGCTGCTGGAATCGGCAAAGACGCCGAATTTTCCCTGGGCTGCCAAGGAACTCGCGGGCGATTACTTCAGCGGTAAATCAGCCGATCAAAACAAAGTAAAAGAAAATATTGAGATATTCTTCTCGATCTGTCCCGCTTCCACCGACCGATATGCGCAGTGGCTACTCACAAAGGACCCCGCACTACAGCCCAAAGTTGCAGTCGCGTTGCGCTCACGGCTGGAGAAAGAAACCGATCCCAAGCGACTCCAGGATTATGCAACACTCTGGGGTCTGGAATTCCGTACTCATCCACCGGCGGAACATGACGCGTTGCGCGCGCAGGTGACCCGGGATCTGGCGCGGCTAGAAAAACTGCACCCCAAAGGAGACGCAGAGTGGCAGTCGTTTCTCATTGATGGCTATAAGGAGAGCGGCGCTTCAAAGGAAACCCTCACGGCTTTGCAAGACAAATTGATTCGCGAGTTTCCGCACTCCAGCGAAGCTGATGACATTGTGTCGGACCGCTGGCAGAAGGCCCACAAGGAGCCGGATGATCAGAATGACGCCACGGCGTGGACTCAATACAAAAAGGGGTATGAAGAGGCGGTGAAGGCGTGGCTGCACGATTATCCGGACGACGCGTATCTGCAGCGCTATGGCTGGTTTTATGCAATAGGAGATGACGACACAATTCCACAACAAGACGGAATTGCCGCCCTGAACAAGTTCCTGGCGTCGGTAAAGGATTACGAACCACCGAGTGCCTGGATGTGGAAGGACATGAATGCCGGGAGCATTCTGGTCGATCGTGGCTGGCAGCCGGAGCGCGCACTGGAACTCATGCAAGAAGCAAGAAAGTTGGCGGAGGCGGACCGCATGCGTTCCCTTGATGACGACAATCTCAGCGACGATCAACGCAAAGACCGCGACGAACAGGAAGCCTGGCAGCGCCAGTACTTCGATGGCCTTACGTTGAGGGCCGCGAAACAAGCTGGAAAGCCGGAAGCGGCAATGAAGTTGAAAGCGTCGGTCGAAACGCCGCCGCCTGCGGATAAGAAACTTCAATCTGGCTATTGGTTGAACCGCGCTCGTTTCGAGGCTATCGAGGAACATAAACAAGATGCACTCGCCTATTATCAATTGGCTCTACAAACCAGGGTTGAGCCTCCAAAAGCACGCCGGGGCAAACTGCGAGACGACTTGACCGATGAGGCGCGCGCGCTGTGGAACAATCAGGGAGGCACGGAGGCGGCGTGGGCGGTATGGAGCAAGCCCATTTCTGCAGGGACCGAGCAGGCTTCGGAAGGCTTCTGGGAAAAGCCAACCAAAGCCCTGCCGACTTTCGAACTTTCCGACCTTTCCGGAAAAATGTGGCGGCTGAAGGAACTCGGTGGCAAGACGGTATTGATCAGCGTATGGGCGACGTGGTGCGGCCCCTGCGAGGCCGAGTTACCGCACGTGCAAAAGTTCTATGAAAAGGTTAAGGATCGTACGGATATTCAAGTGCTCACCTTTGACATTGATGAGGATCCGGGGCAGGTAGCTCCGTATTTGAAAGACAAGGGTTATACGTTCCCCGTGCTGCCTGCTTATTCGACGGTGGTGAGTCTGCTGGACGGCTTTGCGATTCCGCAGAACTGGGTTGTCGATCCTCATGGAAACTGGCGGTGGAAACAGATCGGTTACGCGACCGAGAGCGACGCCGATTTCGAGAAGGACATACAGGCGCGCGTGGAATCCGCCAAGACTCCTCAATAGCGCTCCACATTGAAAGGGCGGACTGCAATCACATCGAAGTGCGCTAACTGTCGGAAACAGTGTTTCCACTCAAAACCCGGTCAGTCAATGCATTCCGGGTTTTGCGTCATCCCGCGATCGTAGCGTACATTCTTCAGGATGACTCGCGCGTATCTTGCTCTTGCACTCGTACTATTCGCCCTCCCTGCATTCGCCCAGCGAAGCCAATCTGCTAAGCCGGCCGACGATTCCAGCGCAACCGCTGGGTCAGAAAAATCTGGCTCAGATAAATCTGCGGCAGCAAAATCTGCGGATTCGAAATCCGCCGAAGCGAAGCCCCCCGAACCCGTGAAGAATCCTCTGCCCGCGGACAAGTCCGTGCCGCAGACGATCACCGTCAACGGCAAGACTCTTCACTACACCGCGACGGTCGGCACAATCACGCTGAAAAGCAAAGACGACAAACTCACCGGCGTGGTGATGTACACGGCATTCACGCTGGATGAACCAAAAGCCAAAGATGGCTCGCACCGCCCTGTCACCTTCGCGCTCAATGGCGGGCCGGGAGCCTCGTCCGTCTATCTGAACCTGGGCGCGATCGGGCCAAAGCATCTTGCATTTGCCAACGAAGGTGACTCGCCTTCCGACCCCGCGACGCTGACCGACAATCCCGGCACCTGGCTGGACTTTACCGACATGGTCTTCATCGACCCGATCGGCACGGGATTCTCGCGTTCCCTGGTGGACGAGGCGGAGACGAAGAAGCTTTTCTACGCACCGAAGCCGGACATCGAGTATCTCTCGCTCGTGATCTACAAATGGCTGGCGCAGAATGATCGCCTGCTCGATAAAAAATATCTGGTAGGCGAGAGCTATGGCGGATACCGCGGCCCACGCATAACGCACTATCTGCAATCCACGCTGGGCGTTGCCATGAACGGCGTGGTGCTGGTGAGTCCCTATCTGAACCCGGAGAAAGGCGATGGGGACCTGTCGCCGATTCCCTGGCTGATTGACCTGCCGTCGATCACCGCCGCACATCTGGAGTCCGAAGGCAAGCTGACCGATGCAGCGATGCAACAGGTGATCGCTTACACGCGCGGAGACTATGCAGCGGCGCTGCTGAAGGGCCGCAGCGATCCGGCCGCCAACGACGCGATGATTGCGCATGTAACCGAAATGACGGGGCTTGATCCCAAGTTCGTGAAATTTGCCGGTGGCCGGCTCGACATTCGCGCTTATCTCCGCGAAGTGCACCGCACGCAAGGACTGATCGGCAGCATCTACGACTCGAACGTGACCGCGCCCGATCCCTTCCCCTACGCCCCGATGCAACAGTCCGGCGATCCGATTCTGGAGAGCATCATCGCGCCGACGACCACGGCCATGGTCGACTTCATCACGCGAACCGTGGGATGGAAAACCGACGCGCGCTATGAGGCGCTCTCCTATGACGTCAACCGCCAATGGGATCGCAACGACGAACTGCGCGAGGGAGCGGTGCGAGACCTGCGCGAGTCGGTGGCCGCCGACCCTAAGCTGCGCGTGCTGATCGTCCATGGATGGAATGACCTCTCATGCCCGTTCATGGGATCAGTACTCAGCGTCGACCAGATGCCGATCATGGGTGATGCCAATCGAGTGCAGATCCACGAGTTTCCCGGCGGCCACATGTTTTATACGCGCGCCGTGAATCAAGACGCGCTGCACAAGCTCGCCGAGACCATGGTGGAGACGCATTAAGCCCCCACGATGAACCTGCAGTTCTGAAAGTCAATTGATCGTAATCGTCAGCGCCGCACTGGTCCCGCCACTGCTGCAGCCCAGATCGCCCGAGTTACCACTCGGAGTTTTTACGGCGACCGTCGCGCTCCCAGGGGAAGGGAGAAAACCTGCCGGGACCGTTGCTTGCAATTCCATGCTGCTCACGACAGTCGTACTCATCGTCGTGCCGTTGATGATCACGACCGAGGCCGAGACAAACTCCGTGCCATTCACCGTGAGCACAAAACCCTGCTGGACTTGAGTGAGCGTAATTGTAGTGGCCGACAGCGAACTGATGACCGGAACCGGCCGCGCACTTCCGCACAACGGATTGAGCCCTTTGCACGCTGTCAGCAACAGCAAAGCGAGCACAATCGCCCACAGAGGCCATCGTCCGGAATGCACAGGGCTGCCTGGTCGCGATTCGGCGCCACGGCTCGCAAGCTCCTTCGCGAACGCTGCCTGGTAGGTCAAGAAGAACCGCCTTCAACCGAGCGACCATTTCTGAGTTGTGTTGGTCGGTAAATCGATCCTACTCCATTTCCCCGGAGAAACATCTCTTTTCGGACGATAGCTACGTCACGGATGTAACAGGTCCCCGTCGCAGCGCTCGTAGCAGGAGTCTTGTCAGAGAGTCCTGCTCCGGCGGTCGGCGTTGCTCGTGTAGGGGCGGACGCAGCTTGCCCTGAGCGAAGCCGAGGGGGTCCGCCCTGCGGAGCAAAGCCGCATATGACGGTTTGCAGCGCCGATGAAGCTAGGGGGGGCGGTATACGGTGCCGACTGCGCTTACGCGCAACCCCGGACGAGGGCGTCCGGGGCCAGGGTCTGTGGTTAGTTCGAGACGTCGTTAATTCGAATCGTCGCGGCGCTTCAGCGTCGGACGATCGTCATCGCTCTTGGTGTCGGTTGAGGACGTGTCGCTCGAATTCGAAGTCCGCCGCAAGCTGGGCTTGTTCGAGTCTTTTTCGTCGAGCAGTTTGTGCTTGTTCTCGATCGCCGCCAGCCGCGCCTTGACTTCGTCAAACTCCGACGTGGTCACGACGTACTGCGGTTTCGCGGGAAGAATCTTGCGAATCTCTTCTTGCGACTTCTCGATGCGGTCCGGAGTCTGCGGATGCGTATCGAAAGCCTTCGACAAAGTTCCCGGCTTCTTCTTCTCCATCGCCTGAATCTTTTCGAAGAACGACACGAACGCCGAGGGATCGTACCCGGCGCGATACATGTACTCGATTCCAAGATAGTCGGCCTCGGCTTCGAAGCCGCGCGAGAAATGCAGGAAGGTCAGCGGAATGCCCAGGCCCATGCCTTCATAGATTCCGTAACCGAGCGCGCCGCCCATGAAGATCGCCGGGAGCGAGGCCAGTTGCAGAAGGTTGACGCGGGTCATTTCGCGGCCGTAGTGGCAGGCGGCGACGTGGGCGATCTCATGCGCCATCACACCCGCCATTTCCGCCTCTTCGTCGGCGGCCAGGATGAGCCCAGAATTCACATAGAAGAACCCGCCGGGCAGCGCCATGGCGTTGACCACGTCGGAGTCGATCACCTTGATGGTGAACGGCACCTGCGCGTCAGAGTTGCGCACCAGGTTCTGGCCGATACGGTTGACGTACTCGGTAACCACGGGATCGTTTACAAGCTTGATCTGCGCCTCGATCTGCTGGGCATACTGGCGCCCGCGCGCCACCTGCCCTTCCACGGTGTACCAGTTGCCCACACCGCGTCCGCACCCTACATTTCGATTCCCAACCGCGTCGACGTCAGTCTTGCCGCCATCGTGCTTGATGTCGCTGTCATCCTGGGTAGGCAGTGCCGCAGGCTTCTGCGCCGGGGCGTTCTGCACCTCGCCCGATTTCGGCTGATCCTTATCCTGATCGGAAACCTGTGCCTGGGACCAGGGTCCCGCGCTGAAAGCCGCCAATGCCAGTGCGCCGGCCAACCATCGTAGTCTAAGAGGGGGTTTCGAAGCGGGTCTCATAGGGTACTCCTTGACAAGGATTATACGCCCGGTCCGCGCGCAGGGTCGCCGAACTTTTTGGTCCTGTCGGTTAGACGCGGGGGCCCCCGGTCCGGGTTATCCGGACCCCCCTTGGTTACGGAACCTGGTTACGAAAACTTGGGGTTACGAACGTGTTACGAAATCCGGACAAACTTGCGAAAGTTCGGGCCCCTCCGCCAACTTGGTCCAAAATGCCGCTGCTTTCCCCCTCGCCCCCAAACTTTAGCCTTGCCTGCAGAGCCCCTCCTCTGCAGCGCAAGGCTGGGCGCTCTCCTCTGCGGTACCAGTCTGGAGCGTAGTGGCGCAGTTAGAAGGAAGATTCGTATCAGAAAACGCCTCACAGGCTGCGGAAAGACTCACCAAAGCTTGGAGCACCCAAGCATGGAGCACGAGAGCTCGGAGTACCGTGGAAGAGCGGCGCTTCAGCGCCGCGTAAAATTCCCAAAATGAGCACGGGCTTTAGCCCCCGCCCCGCAGCCAGCCTGAGTGCACTCTCCGGCCGCCGTGGTATAACGTTCGGCGACATCCGGAGGTGATTGTGCTCGATCGCCGACGTTTCCTCGCCACTGCCCTCACTGGAGCCTCTGCTTCGCTCGCCCTGCGCGGAAGCCTGCTGGCCCAGCTGCAAGCAACTCCGCCCCTCCCCGATCATTCCCTGCTCGATAAGCATGAAGACGCCTACTGGGCGCAGATGCGGAAGCAGTTCCTCATTCCGGAAGGCGAAATTTATCTGAACAACGGCACCGTCGGGTCGAGCCCCGCGCCAGTCCTGCGCGCCATTTTCGAAAGCTACAACACCACCGAGAAAATGGATCAGCAGGATCCCGAGGACTATCCGATCTGGGGATACGCGGCCTGGAACGAGTTTCGCGATCCCTTGGCGTCGTTCGTGGGCTGCACCCGCGACGAGATCGCCCTGCTGCGGAACGCCACGGAAGCTAATAGCTACATCGCCAACGGCGTCGATATGAAGGCCGGCGACGAAGTGCTCATGACCGACCAGGAGCATCCCGGGGGCATCCATCCCTGGGACCTCAAGGCGAAGCGTTATGGGGTCGTCATCAAAAAGATCACGCTTCCCCGCCCCGTGAAAGATGCGGCGCAGGTGCTGAACCTGGTGAACGATGCCATCACCCCGCGCACCCGCGTGCTGTTCTTCAGCCACATCACGACATTCTCCGGTGTGGTTCTGCCCGCCAAAGACCTGTGCGCATTGGCAAAAACGAAAGGAATTCTGTCAGCCGTCGATGGCGCGCACGTGATCGGCATGATGCGGCTCGACGTGCACGACCTCGGCTGCGACATGTATTCGTCAAGCCCGCATAAATGGCTGATGGCGACCAAGGGCACAGGATTTCTTTACGTCCGCGACGAAGTCATCGACCGCCTCTGGAACACCATCGCGACCGAGGGCTGGGACGATACGAAGATTCGGGCCGAACGTTTCCAGCGCATCGGCAGCTCGAACGTCCCCGCACTGTGGGGACTGCGCGCTTCGATCCAGCTGGCGAACACGATTGGCATCGACCGCATCGAGCGTCGTCACCGCCAGCTCGCCGACTACATTCTCGACGAAATGAAAAAGCGCGGCGCCGAGTCCTGGACGTCGCCCGACCCGGCGCTGCGCTGCGCCATCGTCAGCGTCAACGTGCCGCCGGTCGAGCGCATGGATCTGGAAACCTGGATGTGGAAGCTGCACCGGATTCGCATCCGCGGCGGAGACCCAAACAAGCTGCGCCTCTCCACGCCGTACTATCTGCAGAAAAAAGATATCGACCGCTTCCTGGAAAAGTTCGACCAGTACAAGCGGGAGAAAAAAATCGCTTGATGCTTTCAATAGTCGGGTGGTGATTTTCATCCATCGAGGCCCGTCACACCCCTGTCATCCCGAGCGGAGAAGATCGTCCGCCCCAAGCGGACGATCTTCGTAGTCGAGGGACCTGCTGTCCTGTGCAGCGAAAATCACGTCGCCCCCTCGACCCCGCTCAGTCGTAATACTCCAGCCCCAAATGCGTAATCAGTTCCTCGCCCTTCAAATGCCGCAGCGTATTCTTCAGCTTCATCAACTGGATGAACAGATCGTGCTCGGGATACAACCCGGGCGCGGTCATCGGCGACTTAAAGTAAAAGCTTAACCACTCCTGAATGCCCAGGCCGCGCAACTCGGATGTCCGCTGCGCCAGGTCAAGAAAGAGCACGAGGTCAAGCACGATGGGCGCGGCGAGAATCGAATCGCGGCACAGGAAATCGACTTTAATCTGCATCGGATAGCCCAGCCATCCGAAGATGTCGATGTTGTCCCAACCCTCTTTGTTGTCACCACGAGGCGGGTAATAGTTAATGCGAACTTTGTGGTACATGTTGCCGTAGAGTTCGGGGTACAAACCGGGCTGCAGAATGTGCTCCAGCACGCCGAGCTTCGACTCTTCCTTGGTCTTGAATGACCCCGGATCGTCGAGCACCTCGCCGTCGCGATTGCCCAGAATGTTGGTCGAGTACCATCCGCTGAGGCCAAGCAGGCGCGCCTTGAAAGCCGGTGCGAGCACGGTCTTCATCAGCGTCTGGCCGGTCTTGAAATCCTTGCCGCAGATCGGCGCTTCGTTCTTGCGCGACAACTCCAGCATGACCGGCAGGTCGACCGTCAGATTCGGCGCGCCGTTGGCGAACGGGACGCCCTCCATCAGCGAGGCGTAGGCATAGATCATCGAAGGCGCGATCATCTCGTCGTTGGAGCGCATCGCCTTCTCAAACGACTTCAGCGTCTGGTGCGCCTCGGTCGGCTCGATAAAAGACTCGGTCGAGCCGCACCACATCGTAACCAGCCGCGTCGCCCCGCTCGACTTACGGAAATCACGGATGTCCTGGCGCAGTTGCTCGGCCAGGTCCATCTTCGTCTTGCCCTTCTTCACGTTCGGACCGTCGATTTTCTTGACGTAGTTATGATCGAAGACCGCAGGCCGCGGCTTGATCGAGGACAAGAACGGTTTCAACTGCTCGAGCAGGCGGTAGTCGAGCACGCCGGCATTCGACGCGGCTTCATACATGTTGTCTTCGAAAATGTCCCAGCCGGTGAATACCAGGTCCTCGAGCGAGGCGAGGGGAACGAACTCCTTCACCTTCGGCGAACGCCCTTCGGTGCGTTTGCCGAGCCGCACCGTGCCCATCTGCGTGAGCGAACCGATTGGCTTGGCGAGCCCTTTGCGAATCGCCTCCACGCCGGCGACGAAGGTAGTCGCGACTGCGCCCATCCCCGGGATCATCACGCCGAGCTTGCCCTTGGCCGGCTCCATGGTGCCTTTTATCGACTCCGTGCGGGCCTTCTTTCTGCCACCACTCCGACCTGCCAGCTTCATCTCCCGGCTGGCTCGTTCGGCGTGAGCGAGAGCGGTCTCGCGGTGCTCGTGTTCGCGCGCTGCTGCGGCGTTGGCGAATTGTTTGCGATGGCGGCGGCCGTCGGCATCCCACCAGTCGGCCATGAATACTCCCGGACGTTTTTGATACATTTGCTCCCCTTCTTGGTGGCGGTGACGGTGGCAGTGGCTCGCCACCATTCCGCGACCAAGAATCATCTCATCCTCGACAGCAGTTTTGCAAACGCCGGCGGCTGATCGTCAAGAAAGGCAGGTTCAGCGGGCAAGGTGGTTATTGGACGGAGGTCATCCTCCAGTGAGCGTGCGTTACCTAAGTTACGCCCGCGCGCGAATGCTCCGCATGAATTTTTTGCGTTGGACACTTGCACCACTCTTGCGGCATAGTGAGATGACTCCAAAAACCAGCTCTGCAGCCGTGCTTTTTGGAGCAGCTGTTTGCGTGCCGTCCGTGTAGGTGGCACCAAATCTCCTGACCTCGTCGGTCTCCACTCCAATCTGAGCCCATGCCGCCCGTGCAGTTGCGGGGGAGCGTGCTCGTCAGACTTGCCCTGTTAGCGAGGGCAGAACAGGAGATTCCATGATTTCGATCGGTATGACTTCCATTCGCAAATTCGTTTACGTCAGCGCGCTGGCATTGACCACTCTGAACTTCACTCCCAGCCTGGCTTCGGCGCAGACTTCGGCAAAGGGAACCTTCACCCTCACTCACGACGTGCGCTGGCAAAATGCCATCGTGCCCGCGGGTGATTACCGCTTCAAGTACGAGTGGGACGGAGTAGCGCCCGTTCTCACCGTGAGCAAACTCAGCGGTGCGCCCACCGGTTTCCTGTTTCTGATTCGCGACACCGAAGAGTCCGCTCTATCGAGCGGGAGCCAGGGCGTGAATCAGCTGGTGCTGGAGAATACAGTCACGGGCACCTACGTCAGCGCAATGAAGTTGCCCGAGTTCGGCATGACGCTGAACTTCAAAGTGCCGGCGCGAAGTATCGAAAAAGAAAAGACGGCCAAGGCTGCAACCACAGCCGGAACGTTAGCGTCGCGGTAGTTGTTTCGAAAAGGTAAGGGGCGGATACCAAACCGGTATCCGCCCCTTTTTAGCTTACGAGGTCCGCGTAGTGCAGCCTACGACGGACGCGGCGAGTCGCTCTTGACCTCGTCGCTCAACACGATGGCCTCGGCGATCGCCTTCATCGGCTTGCGCTTCTGCCGGCTCTGCCGCTGCAGCGTCAGATAAGCTTGCTCTTCATTCAATCCGAGATCCCGCTGCAGGATTCCTTTGGCGCGTTCGACGACTTTCCGTGTCTGCAGTTGGTCGGCCAGACTCGAGTTCGCTTCCTCCAGACGCGCCAGCTCGATTTCTGCGCCCATAAGAAATCCGACCGCCGAGATCATGCGAATTTCGCGCCTGCGATAAACGTGATGCTGGCGATGCTGCAGGTTGATGACGCCCACGACACGCCCTCGGCACATCAGCGGAACTGACAGAAACGCCTCGTAACTGTCTTCCGGCAGCTCGTGAAAGAACTGGAAGCGCGCATCCTGGCTGGCCTTCTCGGGGATTGCCACCGGCTCGCGGTGCTCGGCAACCCAGCCCGTAATTCCCTGCCCGACGCGGAGTTTCAGCCGGTTGACCGCTTCGGGGTGGGGATTCTTTGAAGCCCGCAAAACCAGTTCATCGCCCTCCAGCACGTACACCAGGCAGGAATCGCATTTCACCAGAGCGGAGGAAAATTCCACCACGCGGGTGAGTACTTCTAGAAATCCGTCGCCCGTTCCAAGGCGTACCCCAATTTCGTGGAGTACATCAATGTGTGAGTCCTCTACAGATATTAAGTGTTCCATACCATACCCTAGCCAATCACTAGCCTTGTGTCTAATTCCAAATTTCGATGACGGTGATAGAGGATTTCTGGGGCGATTGTGATGAAGCTTTAACATCTTTTCGAGAGCTGCTGCATCGTTGTCTGACAAGGACGCTTTGACGAACGACGAACAGCAAATCGTAAAGCTCTTCGAAGATGGCGACCGCGCCCTGATCGCGGCCGACGTGGCAGAACTGTCGCGCATCTTCGCCGACGACTACGTGCAATACAACGAATCAGGCCGGATCTCTACGAAGCAGAACGTGATCGACAATCTCACCTCAGGAAAGATTCGCTACGTTGCGATGACGTCGAGAGGACGTCAATTTCGCCTGCTGACCGAGAATATCGCCATCGTTCATGGCTCCGAAGACGACGTGGTCGAACAGGCCGGCAAGCGCTTCCCCGTCAGCTATGTGTACATGGATGTGGTGATGAAGCGCGACGAAAGATGGCAGATCGTAGCGTCGCAACTGGCAACGCCCGTAACTACTGGCGACTGACCGCTGACGACTGGCCGCTGATCCTATTCTGCCAGTGACTCCAAACAAAATACGCAACGCCGGCGACCAGCACGACCCCAATCACGGCATCGAACTTGTGGAAATATTTTCCCAATTCCCGCCAGTTCTCGCCCAGCTTCATCCCGAGATAAGCCAGGCCAAGACACCACGGCCACGAGCCCAGAAATGTATAGACATGAAATCGCCCGCGGGGCATGCGAGCAATCCCCGCCGGCAGCGCGATGAAAGTACGAATCACCGGCAGCAGGCGCGCGATGAAGACGGCGAGATATCCCCAGCGCGCAAAGAAACGGTCGGCCCAGTCGAGTTCGCGGTGCCCCATCAGAATCCAGCGGCCGTAGCGCTCAACCAGCGGACGGCCGCCATAACATCCGATCTCATAAGCCACCAGCGATCCCAGGTTGCAGCCAATCGCCCCGGCCGTCGCCACCCACAGCAGCTTGAATGTGCCCGTAAAAACAAGATATCCGGCGAAGGGCATGATCAGCTCCGAAGGCAGCGGGATGCACGCCGACTCGATCGCCATGAGCAGCGCAATCCCACCGTAGCCGGTCACGCCGATCACCGACTTGATAAACACAAAGAGGAGGCCAAGAATTTTTTCAGTCATGCAAAAAGACAGTTCTCGGTTTCTAGTTTCTAGTAAGGACAGGTTGTCTTGGGAGTTGAGAACGTGCGCTTTCAGTGTATCGGAAATTCGGGAATCAGAAACGCTCGGGTAGGGACGGACGCTCCCGTTCGTCCCGCCCCGGAGGGGCGTAAGAACACTACCGGCTGCAGGTAGTCGAGCAGGTTCTCTTTGGTTGATTTAATCGCTGCCGCGAGTTCTACCTAGAACGACCCGTCCTGCGTAAACGCATACCCCGGAAGCGTCGCGCCCGCCGGACTCTTGCTGACCTTCACGCGCACTGTAGGCGCGTCCGGGGCGGTAATCCCCGCCGGACGCAGCATCGCGTACTGGCTGAAAACTTCGCTGTAAACCTTGGTGACGAGGTAGTCCTGGCCGTCGGAGTCGCTGCGCCACACCTGGCCAAGCTGGATCAGATTGACTGCCACAATTTTTTTTCCTGATAACGGGATTACTTGTCAGCCTACCGGGACGGATGACCCGCGTCAATCGCCGCGGAGGTTACGGATGGACACGTCTCCCCCCGCCACTTTTCGACTTTTCGCCCTCCCGCATTAGCAATCCGCGATCCGCAATTGCTATGATGACGCACTGCCGCCCGCAGTGAGGAAACGGACAAGGACGGATTTTTCATGCCTCGAGGCCAAACCCCGCGCCAACCCGCCCGCACCGGCCGCCAGGACAAGGTCAGTGTCGCACGCACCCAAGCCGCTGGTGCCAAGATAGCTCATGTGGGGACAGCCGCCCCCGACCGTCCAAGCCGAGGCAAAGCCTCGGCAGCAGCCCCGGAGGGGCGCAAGAAACCTACGCCAAAGCTCTCTCTTTCCACAAGAAAGCTCAAATCCTACGACCCCCTGGCCCCCGCCCGCGTCGCCGAAATCCTAAGCCGCCTCGACCAACTCTATCCCGACGTAACCTGCGCCCTAACCCACAAAAACGCGTGGGAACTATTAGTCGCAACGATCCTCTCCGCCCAATCGACCGACGTAAACGTCAACCGCGTCACCCCGGAGCTTTTCCGCAAATATCCCACAGTCGAGGCCTTTGCCGCCCTAACTCCCGAGCAACTTCAGCCCGACGTCCGATCCACCGGATTCTTTCGCAACAAGTCGAAGTCAGTAGTGGGCGCGGCGAAAAAAATCGTCGCCGACTTCGGCGGTCAGGTCCCCGACGAAATCGAAAAGTTGCTCACCCTGCCCGGCGTGGCCCGCAAAACCGCCAACGTCGTGCTGGGTTCGTGGTTCAAGAAGGCCGAAGGCGTGGTCGTCGACACCCATGTGCACCGCATCTCGCGCCGCCTCGAACTCACCAGGCAGGACGATCCGCAGAAGATCGAGCAGGACCTGATGAAAGTTATCCCGCGCGACAAGTGGATCCTCTTCTCCCACCAGATCATCTGGCACGGACGCAAGCTCTGCTACGCCCGCAAACCGAAGTGCGCGGATTGCCCGCTCGAAAATCTCTGCCACGCCGCCGACAAGACCTGGAGCACGGTAGAAATGCACAAAGACGCGAAAGCGTAGCAGCAGCCTTCGAATTTCTCCACGAATGAATTTCTCGGCGAACTCCGCGGCCTTCCCTCGGCGTACTCTGCGGTTAAGAGCTGTTGCTCTTGCCCGTAAAATCAAGACACTGTAACCGCGGAATACGCAGAGCAAAGCCGCAGAGTTCGCCGAGAAATTCGAACCCGCCACTTTACATCTCCAATATCCCCTCGAAGCATCTACACTGTATCGGAAGATCTTCTCTCAACGCCCAGCCCGTTTCTGGGCGACGTCAGGAGTCGATTTATGAAACTCTCTCCACAGTTTTCCGCCGTCGCGCTGGCCGCGCTTCTGGCCATCTCCAGCGCCTGCGCCCGCAAACCCGACGATGCCAAAATCTCCAGCGAAGTCCAAAGCAAGTTCAGCCAGGACTCCGGCCTGTCATCGAAGCAGCTCAACGTGCAATCCAGCGACGGAGTCGTCACCCTCAACGGCACGGTCGATAACAGCGCCCAGCGCGACGCCGCCAGCCGCCAGGCCGCGGCAGTGCCCGGAGTAAAAACCGTCGTCAACAACGTGACGATCGGGAGCGCGGCACCCTCGCCTGCCGTCGCGTCGGCTGCCCCGCCTGCTTCCACCTCATCATCTTCCGCCTCATCCTTGGCGCCGCCCGCCAAGCCCGCGCCCGGCCGCAAGTCCCATCGCTCCCGCGACTCCGCCATGGCCGCCGACCCCCCTCCGGCCGATACGGCCGACCCGAACGCGTCCCCCGCCACCGCCGAATCCAACCCGCCCCCGGCCGATAGCGCGCCCGCCGTCGCGACGCAACCGCCGCCTCCGCCCCCGCCGCCCGCGCCGAGGCAGTTCATCATCGACCAGGGAACGCAGCTCACGGTTCGCCTCATCGATCCCATCGACAGCGAGAAGAATCAGACCGGCGACACCTTCCACGCGACCCTCAACGCACCGCTTTCCTCCGACGGAGAGGAAGCCGTACCGGCCGGTGTCGAACTCACCGGCCACCTGGTCGACGTGAAGAGCGCCGGAAAGTTTGCCGGACAGTCGCAGGTCGTGATGCAACTGGACAGCATCAGCGCCGGCGGCAAGACCTACAGCATTCAGACCGACCAGTACCGCAAGCAGGCCAGCTCGCGCGGCAAGAACACAGCCGAGAAAGTTGGCGGCGGCGCGGTTCTAGGCACGCTCATCGGAGCCCTGGCGGGCGGAGGCAAGGGCGCAGCCATCGGCGCAGCCGCCGGAGCCGGCGCCGGAGGCGGGGTGCAGGCCGCAACCAAGAGCCAGCAAATCAAGCTCCCGTCGGAAACGGTGCTCAACTTCACGCTGCAGGCCCCGGTCACAGTAGTCCAGGCGCCCAAGCCGGATGCCGACCGCCCCAAACTTAGTGATTCGCAGTGACGATTTCGCATTTCGATTATGTATTTACGGTTATGCACTCACGAATACGTATTTATATCTTGGGAGTTGACTAGTTTGTATTAAGCAGTATTCCGTTAACAAGGTTTTAAAGCAAAACCGTTAAGCGAACCGTTTGAGCAACCGTGGAAGAGCGGCCCTTCAGGGCCGCGTTAAGCAGCATCCTCGACAGCGGCTTTAGCCGCCGTGGTCGTCTTAGGCTCGAGCGGAAATTACCACCGGGGCTGAAGCCCGATTCGCCTCCTACCTCTAACGCGGCGCTGAAGCGCCGCTCTTCCACGGTTGATCGCCAAGAAAGCCCGCAGGGGACGCAAAGAAACACCTTCTCAACCGAAACCGCACTCCGAAGAACGCCCGCCCGCGCAGCCTATCCCCACCCATCCCCCGCTTCGCGTACACTCCTAATCGCACGCGATTCCCATGCCCTCGATCACAGCGCTCCTCCACACCCACAACGACGCCATGCGGCTCGGCCGCTGCCTGGAGACGCTCTATCCCTGCGACAGCATCGTAGTCGTCGACCACGAATCCACCGACGCGACGATCCGCGTCGCCCGTGAATACGGAGCCCGCGTCCTCGCCGCCGACAAGGAGTCGAAGTCCGGCCCCTGGTGGCGTGGAGCTGCCCTCAGCGAAAATCGAAGCGGCCTGGACATCACCGGCGACCTCCCCTTCGCTCCCGGCTGGATCCTCTGCCTCGACCCCCGCGAGTCCATAAGCGAAAGTCTGGCCGCCAGCCTGTTCGAACTGAAATCACTGCCCACTCCAGATCCCCTGGCCTTTTCCGTCTTTCTCCGCGAAGAAACCGCCGAGGGCTGGCTCCAACACCCCGCCGCACTCACTCGCCTGGTCCCGCCCACATGGCAGAACTGGGAAGAAGACTTTCCCCAAACCGCGACCTCCGCCCTCGTGCTGGAAGGCGACCTCCTCCGCTTCGTCTTCCCCTAAACTCGCCTCCCCAGCCGCGAAGCGGCGAAAGAATAAAGCCCACGGCGTAAGCCGTGGGTAGAAAGTGCGAAAGGAGCAAGCCCCGAAGGGGCGAAAGAGCCGTTCTCACCCACACTCTCTAGCGTTTGAAGGCTCCACCGCTGCCTGCTTTGCATCCTTCGCGGCAAGCTCCGCGTGGGACGGTTAGCCGCGCCAGCGGCCTATGCCTCGGCTATGCTCCTTATTGCGCGCTCCGCGCGCAACCCCGGACGAGGCGTCCGGGGCTACATGAATCGTGTCCCGCCAGCCATGGCACCATGGTCGATCTCTCACCGCCCCTCGGCCGCATGGGCAGTGACTTCAGTACCTTAGTCCGCCCCCGAAGGTCGCCTTATAATCCATCCAGCATCATCAGAAATCTCTCGAAGGAAGATCACACAGGGAAAGATCGCAGAGGGAAAGATCGCGGAACTTCTGCGTTCTTTCAGCAGACTTACCCAAGCACAGTGGACCCGCTTTTCGCATCGGCGATCGTCGTCATCGGGCTGGCCTTCGGCAGCTTTCTGAACGTGTGTATCTACCGCCTGCCGCTCGGCCTCTCGGTGATCACCCCGCGCTCGGCCTGCCCCGGATGCAAGCAGCCGATCGCTTCTTACGACAATATTCCGGTCCTGAGCTGGCTGATCCTGCGCGGCCGCTGCCGCCACTGCAATACCAAGATCTCGGCCCGCTACCTGCTGATCGAACTGCTGACGGCCGCGCTGTTCCTGACCTGCTACTGGTACTTCGGGCTGACGCTTTCCACCGTGAAATATTGCGCCTTCGCCTTCCTGCTGCTCGGCCTCATCTCCACCGATGCCGAGACCAAGCTGCTCCCCGACAAATTGACTCTGCCCGGCCTCGCCCTCGGACTCATCTTCAGCCTGCTGGTTCCGGTGCATGATCTGGCTTCGCAGTTTCTGCCCGGGACAATCAATCTGCCCTTCAGCGCCGAGATCACCACCCGGCTTCTTTCCCTGCTCGATTCCCTGCTGGGAGCGGCTCTGGGCGCGTCGTTCATCTACGGCGTAGGCGCGATTTACCTGCGCTGGCGCGGCATGGAAGGCATGGGGTTCGGCGACGTCAAGCTGATGGCCATGGTGGGCGCATTCCTGGGCATGAAGCTGACCGTCTTCACGATTTTTACGGCTTCGATCGCCGGATCGCTCTTCGGTTTAGCCACAGTATTCGTCGTATGGCTGAAGCGCACGCACCGCTTCATGCAGCGCCTGGCTGACGCCGACGCCGCACGCCGCCGCGCCTGGCAATCCGCGCAAATGGTTTACCGCCATTACCAGATGCCCTTCGGAGTCTTTCTCGGCAGCATGGCCCTGGTCGCCCTGTTTGTCGGCAACGAGTTCCTCAGCTGGTACGGGAGGCTCTGGTGAAACTCGTCACCAACCCGATCCTGTTGCATGCCGCCGTCGTGCTGTTCTGCGCGGGCTTCGCTTTTCTGCTCGGCCTGATCTGCATCCGCCTGTTGCGCAAGAGCATCACCGAAGAAGCCGATTTCTCGACCGAAGCGACCCCATCGCTTGAGACGCTGCCGCTGCACCTCTACAACACCGTGATCCAGCAACTCAAGCAGCAGAAGCACGAACTCGACGTACAGTCGAAGTCCGAACAGCAGCGCGCCCGCATCAGCGAAACTCTGAGCCAGGCCGTGCTCTCGAATCTTTCCAGCGGCGTGCTGGTCTTCGGAACCAACGGGCTGGTCAAGACCAGCAATCCCGCCGCGAAAGAAATTCTCGGATTCGCCTCCGCCACGGGCATGAGCGCGTCGGATATTTTTCGCGGAGCGATTGTCACGAATTCGACAATCGCGACTTCGAGCGTCTTTCCCGATGAAACCCCCGGCGACCTGAGCGCAGATTGCGTCCACCTTGCCGATGAAGTCGATGCCGTCCTGCATCAGGGCAGCAAGCGCCGCCAGGCCCACGCCGAATACGAAACCCCCGCGGGCGAGAGCCGTTTCCTCGCAGTCACCATCTCCGCCGTTCCGGCCGCGGATGGCAGCCTGCTCGGCGTCGCCTGCCTCATCAATGATCAGAGCGAACTGGAAGATGTCCGCCGCCAGCAGGAATTGCAGGGCGAACTCTCGGCCGAGCGAGCGCTCGAACTGCGCACCTCGCTGACCACGATATCCGGCTACGCCCAGCAACTGGCCTGCAACCGTGACCCGGAAATTGCCCGGCAACTCGCCGCCGACATCGCCCAGGAATCCGCCCGTCTCGATCGCAGCATCGGCGGATTTCTGACGCAAAGGCCCGCCGCGCCGGGAGTTCCGCAGAGCGCAAGTGCAACGTCAGGCGCCGCGTCCGGCGCCTGAGAAGATCTACAGCCCCGAAGGGGCGGAATATTAAAGCCCGGCACGGCAGTGCCGGGTCGGAGTAGTAAAAGCGAACGAGTCCCGTAGGGGACGGCACCCGCTCTCAAGCACGCTCTGAGAGCTTCGCGGCAAGAATGATTGAAACGTACAACAGCAGAGAAAAGGTGAGGGCTATGAAACGAATCGCATGCAACGCCATCGCAACCGCGCTGTTCGTGGGAACGGGAATGATCGGAACCGGAATGATCGCAACCGAACTGGCCGCTCTTCCCGCCTGCGCGCAGAGCCAGACTTCGACTGCGCCAAGTGGCTCGTCCTCCACGGCCGGCACTTCGTCCGCGACCGCGCCGACCCAGGCGCTGGGCGACTACGCCCGCCAGATTCGCAAGACCTCCGGACCTTCCTCCAAGCCCAAGGTATTCGACAACGACAACCTGCCCACGGAAGACAAGCTGTCGGTGATCGGTACGGCCAGGGAGCCCTCGGCCGCCGCTCCGGCCGCCACGTCTGACGACAGCGCCGCGTCCGCCTCGGGCGACAAAGCTGCGGCCGACGGCAGAACCGTATCGGATTCCAAGGCTGACGCGAAGCCCGCTGACGCCAAGACTGGCGACGCGAAATCAGCCGACGCCAAAACAGCCGACGCTAAGGCCGCCGACGACAAGGCCGCCGCCGCTGCCGCCGACCAGAAGGCCTCGACCGCCGCGCCCAAGAGTCCCGAGCAGGACGACGCCGCCAAGCAGGCTGCCTGGAAGCAGTGGGGTGACAGGATCAGCGCGCAGAAAGATCAGATCGATCTGACCGCCCGCGAACTCGACGTGCTGCAGCGCGAATACCAAATTCGCGCCGCCGCCATGTACGCCGACGCCGGCAACCGCATGCGCAACTCCGCTGACTGGGACAAACAGGACGCCGACTACAAGCAGAGAATCGCCGACAAGCAGAAAGCCCTCGACGACGCCAAGCAGAAACTCGACGACATGCAGGAAGACGCCCGCAAAGCCGGAGTCCCCGCCAGCGTAAGAGAACCGTAATCAGCCTGTAACCCTGGAAGTTGTTGCATGTGATTTGAATGTGGGGACAGCCGCCCTCGGCTGTCCATGCCGAGCGCCAGCTCGGCTGCTCTTCGAGACCTGTGGTGGATGCCAACAGCCGGCGAGCTAGCGCTCGCCCGGACAGCCGGGGGCGGCTGTTCCCACAAAATCACGGCAACTCCCTTACTTCATTCCCTCCCGCAACTTCCAGATCTGCTTCACGTGATGCAGCCCGTGCACCAGATGAAATTTCCTCCACTCCCCGCCGCTCAGCGGTCCCAGAACAGGATGATCCAGCATCTTTCCCAGTCCCAACTTCGCTTCACACTGCCCGATCACCGCATCCATCTCCGCGATTTTCCCCTCCGTTAGAGCCAGAACTTTCTCCGCCGGAGTTCCGCGCGGCCGCACGACCGCAGGCGCTTCCCTGCCCGACGGCAGATAACTCAACCCCAGCACCACCAGCTTGCGCCGCCGGTGCGCCCACGTCACGGCCGTGGCCTGCGGCTTCCCCGCCGCCACCACGCGCTCGAATCCTTTGATGGTTCCCGTATAGGTCAGGTAGAGGTGCTCGAGCACCTCGGCGGCGCACCACTTCTCCGGCGGATGCCAGCTCAGTTGCTCCAGCGAGAGCCCCGCCGTCGCCGCGCCAATCTCCCGCTGCAGTTTTTGGAGTCGAGTATCCACCTCAGTCACTCACGGAAGCCGCATCTTCGGGTAGAATGTTGCGCGGTATAAAACCACACTCAAAGTTATAGCAGCTGCGTGAAGGATGCCATGAATACGTCTGCCCTAATCCGCGTCGAGCCTCACGCTCGCCGAGCGAAAACATCGGAAATAGCCTGCGCGTCAGGCGCGGCCCTCGCCGCCGCGTTCCTGCTCCTGGCGCTGGCAGCCTGCTCTTCTGATGCAGGCAAGCCCGCCGAGACCCCCAAGCCCGAAGTGAAAGGGCCCGAGCTCATTAGCGCCCGCTCCGCTTTCCAGAAGCTCTACATCGCGGCCCGCGGCTGGAGTCCCGACGCCAAGCCCTTCCGCCTCGAATCCACCATCACCACCGACGCCAACGGACATGACGGCAAGGCCGCGGTGTGGCGCGGCGGTTTCGCCTCCGCCACCAGGCGTGCGACCAAGTCTTACACCTGGTCGGGCAGCGCCGCCGACGGCGCACCGGAGCGCGGCGTCATTCCCGGCACCGAGGACACCTACAGCGCCTCCAACTCCTCGACCCAGATCTTCGATATGGCGTTCCTGAAAATCGACTCCGATCAGGCCTTCACCACCGCGCAGCAGCACGGCGGCGACAAAGTCCTCGAAAAGAGTCCCGACACCCCTGTGTTCTACGTGTGCGACTGGAATCACAACACCAATCAATTAGTCTGGCATGTCACCTATGGAGCGACTCGCGACGGATCGAAACTCACTGTTGCCGTCGACGGCTCCACGGGTCAATTTATTCGAGTGGAGAAATAGACCAGAAATAGACCGAAGAAGTGAGCCGGTGAAGAATTGAGCCGAAACGTTAGCGCCCCTCCAGTCAACTGATTTAACACGGGATTTAACGCGCGATCATAACGCGTGGTCTAACGCGTTATGAAAAAGCGTTCGGCCGGGTGAGGCCTGGGCGCGGAGTCGCGCCCCTACTTTTTCCCGTCGGGCGTGCCGTCTTCGTGCGGCAGGTGGGCTGCAACCTGGGAGAAAAAGCGGTGCACCGCTTCGGCCGACGCAATCGCCCGTTTCAGCATCTGAGCTTCGGCGAATTTAACTATGTCTTGCGGAGAATATTGCAGACGAATGCGGTCGGCAGCGCATTGCGCACTCAACAGCTCCACCGCCGCCGCGGCCAGCTCGGCCGTCAGGCGGTTTTTGTCCACTTGCTTGGATGCTCCAGACATCATCTACTGCTCCTCCCGTTTGTGGAATGCTCGCGTTTCTTGCATTGCACGCAGGCGGGTTCCGCTGAGCCGTTGTGGGAGGACTGCCGGGTTAAACGGCTCCGGCTGAACCCGCCTGCGAGGTCGTAAAGCTGCCTTGATTTGAATAAGTATACAGCGTTAATGAAACGCTGTGCAAGTAATTGCGCTGTGGATTTTGTCGCTGTTGTGGATTTTATTTTTGTGGATCTTAATTCCAATTTGCACGGGAGGAAGATTGCCCCGTTTACCCGATCCGGAACTGGAACAAAGAATTCTCGACGCCGCTTCGCGCCTGTGGGCCCGCGGCGGCGAGAAGACCCTCACCATGCGCGCCGTCGCCAAAGCCGCCGGCACCACCACGCCCACCGTCTACGAACGCTACCGCGATCGCGACGACATTCTCAGCGCGCTGCGCCAGCAGACACGCAACGAACTCCACGCCACGCTCCACCGCACCCGTTCCCTGCGCGAAATCATACGGCGCCAGATCGAGTTCGCCCTCGAACATCCCAACGCCTATGTTGTGTTGTTCGACGGCATCGGCAAAACGCCTTCGCTGCACGAACCCTGGCCCACCTTCAACCTGCTGCGCGAGCGCCTCGCGAAACTTCTCGGCGGAACTCCCCGCCAGCACAACCGGCTCATGCTAGCGCTCTGGGCGCAGATGCACGGAACCTCCATGCTGATCATCCGCGGCAGCTTCGAAGGAGCGTTGCGGACCCAAGCCGTGCACGCCTGCATCGACGCCATCGAAACCATCCTCGGCGCCGCAAAGTCAAAGCGCCTGGCTCACTCCGGCCCGCAATGGCCGTCCAGCCTGATTCTCGGCGAAGGCCGCAGCAGCCGCGTCGACCCCGACAACCACAACGAACCCCACCGCCCAAAGCCGAGCAAACGACGTTAAAAAAACGCGGGAGTGACGCTGAAGAACGCCGGCGGTGACGCGACGGTGCCGTCGAAGGGGGGCAGTGACGTCGAAGGACGCCGGCAGTGACGTGGAAGAGCGGCGCTTCAGCGCCGCGTCCAGTGGATTTTCTTTCAACAGGGGCTTTAGCCCCCGTGGACAGTTTCATCCTAACGATGGCTCGGACCGAAAACCCATCGACGATTTACGCTGAGGTCAAGGACGACCCCAGGGGCTAAAGCCCAGAATCTCGTATCCCGCGTACGCGGCGCTGAAGCGCCGCTCTTCCACGGCTGCGCACATTGTCGTTGAACTTCCGACCGCGCCGCCCTCTACTCCCCCGGCCCCGCGCTGGCATTAGTCCTCTTCAGCCGTTCAATCGCCTTCTTCGCCTTCTCCGCTTCCGGCCCGTGCGGCAAAATCTTCAAATAACTTTCATACTCCTCAAGCGCTTCGTCGGGACGGTCCATCTTCTCCAGGCAGACGGCCAGATGAAAAGTTGCGACCGCGTCATTGTCCTTGTAGACCAGCGCCTCGCGATAGCGATCCTCCGCCCCGCGATAATTCTGGCGCCGGAAATAAAAGTCTCCGACCTCGACGTCTTTCGCCGCCTTGTGCGGATCCCAGGGATGAAATTCGCTGACGTCGGAATTTCCCGAGCCCGCTGCCATGTCGGTCAAAGCATCTCCGCTTTTCGGATGTGCCTTGGCATCGTCGGCCGGCGCACTCAAATCGATCTGCTCATCTTTGCTGGAACTCTCACCATCCGGCAGAGCTCCGGCATCGACAGCGTCCGATCGTGGCGGAGCCAGGCTCGACGCTCCTCGAGCAGTGGAATTGCTCTTCGGTGCATCGCCCGGAAACGGAAATTCCTCCCGCGGAGCCGTGGGGGAAGAACCAGAGGATGACTGACCGGACGAGGATTGTCCGGAAGACTGCGGAGAAGACGCCGCGGGAGCCGGACTCGAATCCTGCGATTTCGCCGGCGCCGATTCCGCCGGAGCGGGGGGAGGAGCGGAAGAATTCTGCGCCCACAGCCCCGCGCTCGAACCCAGCAGCAAAACCAGAATCCGCAGTACCAGAGCTCGACGACGCATATTGTTATTCTACCGCTCCGCTACTCTCTAAGTTCCGTACTCTCTACGTTCCGTGCGCGGCCCGGAAACCCTGCAGGCAGCGGCGCGCCGTCTCCATCTCCGGATAGCGGCTTCCTTCCTGCTCGACCAGGTAATACTCGACCCCGCCCACGCTCTCGGCCGCGGCGAAAATTCCCATCCAGTCGGCCACGCCCTCGCCAAACAGCGTCTTGTAGCCCACCGCCGGATCACGAGACCAGTCTTTACAATGGATGGACCGAATGCGCCCCGGGTTGGCTCGTATCCACGCGATTGGATCCGCCCCGCCCTCGAGACACGTCCCCACATCGAGCTGCAGCATCACCGAAGGCTTGGTCTGCTTCGCCAGAATCTCCATCGGCCGCTGCCCGCTCACCGGCGCCCACTCCGCCTGATGATTGTGGTATCCGGCCTTGAGCCCCGCCGGCTCCAGTTTGTCGGCGGCGAAGTTGAGTTCGTCCGCAACCGTCTTCCAGCCGTCCAGACCTTTGCCCGGCTCGGTCCAGGCCATCACACAGTACTTGCAGCCGAGCATCAGGTTGAGGTCGCGCACCCGCTCAATGTTTTTCGCGTTCAAATAATCTTCGTTGTTGTGCGTCGAATAACACTTGATCCCGAGGCCGTCCATCAGCTGGCACATCGATTTGGCCTGCGCGTCGCTCCATTCGAAATAAGGCGCATAGAACTCCACGCACTGATATCCCATCGCAGCCACAGCACGCACCGTCCCCTCAGGATCTTTCTTCAGCTCGTCGCGCACCGAATAAAGCTCAAGCCCCACCGGAATCGCTCCCGCGGGATTCGCCCGCGCCGACAAGCCGCGCAACGCAAAGGGCAACGCCGCAGACATGGCAAGGGATCGAGCAAGAAACGACCGGCGGGAGAGAGTTGAGGAAGTCATGGCCGCCATCCTACTCAGCCAAGAGCCAAAGGCCAATAGCTAACAGCCAAGGAAGAAAAAAAGCAGGCCGCTCAGGGGGAGGATCGAGCGGCCTGGTTGGCGAAGTCCTCCGGGGAGGAGGGTAAAATCGAGGCGGCGATTGAGCCGCGCGCTGTTAGCTCACAGCTCGCGGCTCGCCGCTCATAGCTCTCTTACATCGACGACGGATTATTCTGTCCCGTAGTCGCAGGCGCCGGAGTCGCAGCCGGTGCGTTGCCGTCGACCGAGTTGGTCATCAGGCGCACATCCACGCGGCGATTGTCGGCGCGTCCCGCCTTGGTCTTGTTGTCCTCGACCGGCTTGTCCTTGCCCAATCCGATCACATAAATCTTGTGAGCCGGGACGTTGTACTTCGAAGCCAGGTACTGGATCACCGAATTGGCGCGGCGCTGGCTCAGGTCATAGTTGTAATCGGCCGGACCGACGGAATCGGTTCCGCCTTCGAGCGCAACGATGTAGCCCTTGGTCGAGGCGATGCTGGCCGCGAGCTGGTCGAGCGCTTCCTTGGCCTTCGGCGTCAGATTGTCTTTGTTGAAGCCGAACTTCACCGAGGTCTCGGCAACCGGATGATAGTTGTCGAGGTTGGCGACCGTGTTGGTCAGCACGCCTACGCGCGTGCCGGCCGCGTCGGCGGTCTGCTGCGCCGCAGCGGCAGTCTGTCCGGCAGCCTGTGCCTTCTGGTCGGCGGCGTCGGTTTTGGCGTTCACGGTCGCGAGGCCGGCCTGTACTCGCGCGTCAACGTCCTTGATGTCTTTCGAATTCTTCGCGGTGAGGTCGTCCAGCTCGTTGGTCTTGTTGATCAGCGGGGTGGTCTGTTGCTTCACATAATTCTTGCTGGTGCAGCCTACGGTGGCCGCCATGCTGACTGCCAGGCAAATAACTAACGAAGTGCGGGTCATGGATGAGGCTCCTTATTTCGATCTTTATGTCTTCTAGCGCGTTCCGGGTTGCCCCGCGCGCAAAATTCTGAGGCCCTGGGAATGACAATACGCTTACAAGTCCCGCTTTAACTTGTGCACGGGAGATGCCAGTGTTCAAGGTTCTGTCTACCAGACCTAAGTATATACGTCCCAACGGTTTGCGGGAAGAGGCCTTAGACTGCAGCCGGCGCCCGTGGCCCCCGGGAACGCAAACCCCACACACGGAATGGAAATTTTATACGGTAAGGCTCACATTTCGGGGCCGACTCAACAAGAGTAACCCTTGCGGCTGGAAAGATCGGGAGGTCCACCCTTGATCGCTCCCGTGCGGGGCATGAATAGCCCCCAAGGCCTTGGACAGCATCCACCAGTGACCGCGCAATTCGAATTTCTCGGCGAACTCCGCGGCCTTTTCTCCACGATCCCCGCGGTTAAAGGCCGTTGCTCCTTGCGAGTAGATCAAGAGACCTTAACCGCTGAGCACGCACGCAGAGGAAAAGCCGCAGAGTGCGCCGAGAAATTCAAAACGAGTGATTACCAGGCGTGCCCAAAGCCCACAGCGATGCGTTGCATCATCTAAAATCGACAGAAGCCTCACAATCGATTACTGAGACGCGATGGACCTGCTCGCCAAAATCCGCACCATCCCCACCGAGCCCGGCGTGTATCTCTACAAGAACGCCGAGGGCGAAGTCATATACGTGGGCAAGGCGAAGAATCTGCGCAGCCGCGTGGCCAGCTATTTTCATGAAGGCCGCTGGGAAGACGCGAAAACCGGCACGCTGGTGCGCGAGGCCGTCGACGTCGACTACATCGTCGTCGCCAACAACAAAGAAGCGCTCGCGCTCGAAAATAATCTGATCAAGCAGCGCAAGCCGCGCTTCAACATCCTGCTGCGCGACGACAAGACTTATCCATATGTGAAACTCACGCTCGCCGAACGCTGGCCGCGCGTCTACGTCACCCGCCGCCTGCGCAAAGACGGCAGCGAGTACTACGGACCGTACTTCCCTGCGAACCTCGCCTACCGCATCGTCGACCTGATTCACCGCAACTTTCTGATTCCGTCGTGCAAGGTCGACCTGACGCGCTACCATCCGCGGCCATGCCTGCAGTATTACATCCGGCGCTGCCTCGGCCCGTGCGTGGAGAACCTCACCACCAGCGAGATCTATCAGGAAGCCGTGCGCGACGTGAAATTGTTTCTCGAAGGCCGCCCTACCGACCTGAGCAAATCTCTGCACGCCCGCATGGAGCAGGCCGCGGCCGCCGAAGAGTTCGAGCGCGCCGCGCGTTACCGCGACTTGATTTCGACCGTCGAGCAGTTGCAGGAGCGCCAACGCATCGCCGCCGCCGAAGGCGACGACGCCGACGTCTTCGGATACCACTACGAAAACGGCATGCTCGCCGTGAATCTGTTCCACATGCGCGCCGGAAAAATGGTCGACCGCCGCGAATTCTTCTGGGAAGACTTACCGGAAGACGTGTGGGTCCGGGTCTCTGACCCGGACGGGGCGGGTCAACGACCCGCCGGCGAGTCTGTCGAAGCCGCAGCCGGCTCCGAGCGCAGCCGAGCTGCGCTCGGCATGGACGGGTCAGAGACCCGTCCCCACACAGCCCAAACCGACTCGCAACAAGTTTTTCATCCTGGCGAATTCTTCTCGGCGTTGCTCAAGCAGCTCTACATCGGCCAGCCCTACGTACCGCGCAATCTCTACGTGCCGGTCGATTTCGAGGACCGCGAGGCCCTCGAAGACCTGCTCTCCGAGCAGGAGGCGGACAAAAGCGCCCGCCCCGCCCGCGTGCATATTCTGGTGCCGCAGCGCGGAGATAAGCGCTCGCTGATCGATCTTGCGGGCAACAATGCGAAGCAGTCCTACGACCAGCGCTTCCGCGTACTCAAGCCCAACGCGCGCAAGATTCAGGAAGAGTTGCAGGAAGCGCTCAGCCTGCCCGAATTACCCAAGCGCATCGAGTGCTTCGACATCTCGCACATTCAGGGCGCGGAGACGGTCGCTTCGATGGTGGTGTGGGAAGACGGCAAGATGAAAAAGTCCGACTACCGCAAGTTCATCATCCGAACCGTTGAGGGCGTCGACGATTTCGCTTCGATGCGCGAAGTAGTGACGCGCCGCTACAAGCGCGTGCAGGAAGAAAAGCGGATTGACGACAAGAAGCCGATGCCGAGCCTGGTGCTGATCGACGGCGGCCTCGGACAGTTGCATGCCGCCGCGGCGGCGCTCGACTCGCTCGAAATTATTAATCAGCCCCTGGCCGCGATCGCCAAGCGCGAAGAGATTCTCTATGTCTACGGCCAGGAGAAAGATCCGATCGCGCTTGATCATCACTCGCCCGTGTTACATCTGATTCAACTCATTCGCGATGAGGCCCATCGCTTCGCTGTCACGTTTCATCGCAAGCGCCGCCAAATGCGCGACCGCTCGACCGAACTGCTGGAAATTCCAGGAGTCGGCGCGAGCACGACGCGCCGTCTGCTGGAACACTTCGGCAGCGTGCAGGCGGTAAAACATGCTGACGCGTCGGCGTTATCAGCGGTCGTGACCCGCGCCCAGGCCGAGGCGATTCAGAATCACTTTCGGAAATAGTTGATTCTAAACGGGGCGATTTTCAGCGTCGTTGATTCCATAGAACTTAGGGGGCGCGGGTCGCGGGATACGCCGCTTCGGACTTCCGAACACGCACGTCCAGGCGCCGTAAAACCATCGCTGCGTGGCCTGTAGTCGAGCAGGAATCGCAATCTCGTCATCGGACGAGCCGAACGACCTCCGCAGGCCGGAACGTGGCAAATCGACGAGAAAGTGGGCTGGCGTCCGTGTATCGCTTCTAGCTATACGAAGACCACAACTGCAGAACTCAACCCCTTGATTCGAGGGCTTCGGCGGACGGGTCCAGGCGAGGTTCTGCAAGCGATTGATTCTTCGACGATCGCTAGTGAAATGGCAAAGCTCAAAGGAATATTGGCCAGAGTTTGGCCGGGATTTGCAGGGCCACGAAGCTGCTTCGGCGCGGGGCGCGGCGTTCGGTGCGAGCGACTGGGCAAGTATCTGAGTCCGTGAGGCTTGAGCCGAGCGCGGTCGCGGTATGCGCATTCGTGGACTCGCGTCATCGATAGTCAAAACCTTTAACCGCAAAGTTCGCAAAGAACATCCACGAAGTTCGCTAAGGAAACACTTCTTTGCCCGCTGCGGTTTTCTTTGTGTCCTTTGCGGATTTTCTTTGCGAACTTAGCGGTTAAAAGGCTTTCGCCGCGACTGTCTACTCTTTCGGCTCGGCACTCGCATTGCCCATATCGAGGACGACCTTCCAGCCGTCGTTCTGCTTTTTCCAGATGCTGGTGTACTTGCCGTGCTCGACGCTCGGGTTACCGTTTTTATCCTTCGAGTGAAATTCGAAAGTGCCGTAGGTATAGCCGAGATCGCCCGACGCCGAGATGTCGGCGCCGACCGGCGTCCAGATGAGCTGATTATTCTTGTCGTCGAGAAAGCCCATGCCCGGCGCGATGTTCACCTTGCCGGAGATGATCGGTCCGCCGTTGGGCAACTCGACGGCCGCGTCGGCGTAGTACGACAGGTATCCCGCGGAGCCTTTGTCTGCGGCGGCCTTCATGAATTCGCCTTCGAGTTGTTTGAGCGTGTCGGCTGTGGCTGTGGGCGAGGCTGCAACCGGACGCCTGACGGGCAGCGCGATAGTCGCGACCAGAAACGCAACCACAAGAATCGGCAGGAAGGATTTCATGCGAGCCTCCGGGAGCGGGCGGGGACATTTTACCGCGAGGGGGACGGAGGACGCGGTGCAAAGCTTTTAACCGCGGAGATCGCAAAGAAGAGCTTTTTGTTCTCTTTGCGATCTTCGCGGTTAAAAGCTTTCTGCGGGCAGCGCCCCACAGTCCATACGATTAGTCGGAAGGTGGTTTGGCGGGCGTTTCGGCGCGCTCAGCCTTCGCTTTCTTGGCTAATAGAGTCTTGTCGACCCACTCGTCGGCGGCTTTTTGATCTCGTTCGCGGGCTGCGGGGTCGTAGCATTCCAGGTCAGCGCGCTCACGGTACATCAGGTTCATGTAAGCCATCGCGTCGTCGTACTCGGGGCGCAACTCGATGGCTTGGTTCAGCGCGTCCATGCCCTCTTCGATCACAGAAAGATTTTTGGCGCTGAGATCGTCGCAAATTTTCTTCTGCTCAGGAATCTTCCGGTTCAGATGCTGATCGGGGCGCATGCCGAGCCGGGTTCGCGCTTCCATGCGCGGCTGGTAGCACACGGTCCAGTCGATCACGCCGATGGAGTAGTAGGGCTCGGGATCTTTCGGGTCGAGGTCCGAAGCGATGCGGTAATACTTCTTCGCAACCTCGAACTGCTTCATGTTCAGGAAAAGATAGCCAATGCCCTTCGCGCTATTGATCCTCTGCTCGGGATCGCCGCCGGCATCGAGAATGTACTGGTATTGCTCGATGGCTTTCTCGGCGTAGCCATTATTTTCGGGACTGTCGACTCCGGGGATGTACTGGGAGATGCACGCCGTTGCCAGGTAGAGACGCGCTTTAAGATTCGATCCGTCCTGATCCTTCGCCTTCTCAAAGTGCTGCATCGCGTCGTCGTAGTGAGAATTTTTGTAGGCTTCGATTCCGAGTCGCACTTCGTCGTCAGAGGTGGGTTGCGTTTGGGCGAAGGAGAACAGCAGTATCAGGAAAAAGACAGGCAGGATCGGGGGCGGTCTCATGCGAATGCCTCGGGGAAAATTCTACTCTTCGTTCGATTGGACACCGGAGGGGGATCGGATGCTCCACCTGGGGGTCGACTTGGGGGAGGCTTCGGTTACTGCCGAGCTCTGCTCGGCCTGTCCGGGTCGAAGACCCGGACCCACACGAACCCTACCCACACGATCCTTACGGCTGCTCTGAGGCTTTCCATCGACTGGCTAGCCAGGCTGCGCAGGCCAGCATGCCGCACCAGCCGAGTATCCGGACTACGCTTGCGATCTGCGTGTCGAGACTGAGGACTCCCAGGTTGGAGAAGATGCGGAAAAAATCGTGCTCGACGAAATCCGGATCGCCGGTGGTGACCAGCGGCAGCACCTGGGCGCGCGCGTCGGCCATGTAAGTTGCGGTGTAGAGCCAGTTCTCGAAAAAGAAGAACAGGCAGAAGACGAAGCCGGCGGTCTCGCGCTGCGAGAAAAAATATGCGGCCAGTAGAAACGGGACCAGCCACTGCAGCAGCGTGCCTCCCCAGAGGCAGAGCGTGGGGCCGAACCAGGCGAACAGATTGTGTCCGCCTTCGTGGACTACCAGGTTGGCGCTGTCGATGAAGAGGAATCCGCCGTGGGCGGAGAAAGCGTAGAGCATGAACCACACGTAGAAAATCAGCCACGCCGCCAGCGCGGGGCGGGAGACCGGCTTCCAGGGGCGGTTCAGGCCCAGGTCGTCGCCTACTTCGTCGAGGATTGATTTCAGTTCGGGCATGCCGATCACAATGAGTCTATGGTCGCGGGAGCAGGCGCGGCAGATTACGAACGTGTGGAGATCGGGAGAGATAGGCGTAAGTTCGGGGGCCAAGATCAAAATCCCCACCCTAGCCGCGAAGAACGCGGCTAAGGATGGGGCACCCTCGATTTTCTACCGGCATCGCGGAGCTCTGGCGTTTCTTGTTACAGTGTTGTGACAGAAGCTCGGGGTTGGTACACACCGAATCCATCTGATAGTTCTATCGCTTGCAGCTCGCATGAAAATGAAGCTCGCATGAAAGTCCGGCATTGGATTACCGCGATCGTGCTCCTTGTGCTGGTGGCCGCGGCCATTGTCGGGATGGTGTGGACGCGGGCGTTGCCGGTTCCGAACGAGGATGCGACTACTGGTGCGGGCGGCGCGGGCAAGCGCGTGGGACGCAACGCTCCGGCGCCGCGGGCGCTGGTGGACCAGCGTCCGCTGCAGACTGCGCGGGCGATGGCGGCGCTGGCCGGGACCCCGGAAGAACAGGCGCTGGCGCACGAAGCGGAAAAAGTTGGAGATCATGAGGTCGATCTCTCATTTCTCGACGCGCTGCGCACGGCGCAGCAGAATCCTCCACAACTTTCGCCGGCCGCGAAACAGATTGCGGATCGCAAGGCGAAAGCTGAAGCGACCGTCAAAGACGATCAGGAAAACATTGCGCTCTTAACGCGCAAGCTGGCCGCCGCTCCCGACGCGCAGAAAGATAATCTGCAGGATCAGATCGACGTCGCCAAGGCGCAGATGGATCTGGATCAGGATGAATTGGACGATGCGTCCGAGGATCTGGAGCAGGCCGGAGGCGATCCGCAGGCGAAGATCAAGCGACTGCAGGAGGAGCATGAGGCCGGCGACCACAACGTGGCCGCGGCGGGATCGGCGGTGAATCCGCATGAACAGGATTACCAGGCGCGCACCTGGCTGCGCGTTTTTCAGGCGTGGCGCGCGCTGCGCGAGAAGAAATCTCTGCTGGAGCAGGCGCGCGAAGAAGCGATCACCAAGCAGACCTACCTGAGCAAGAAGCACGACGATCTGATGGCGCAGGTCGAGAAGGATAAGGAAAGCCGCGAGGCGGCCAAGGCGCAGGCCAAGGGATTTGCCAGCGCGGGGACAGCGGGCGGTGCGGCAAGCCGCGAAGACTCGAAAGCGGCGGCCAAGTCGGCGCTCGATTCGCTGAAGCAGTACACGCTCGACCAGAAAAATCTGGCCGACCGCGGACGGCGGCTGCAGGACGAGCAGGACCTCACCGACATTTACGGCAGCTGGATCACGCTGATCGAGAGCCGCGAGCGGGCGGCGGTGCATCGGGTGATTGAAGGAGTGTTGTGGGTTCTGCTGGTGCTGATCGCCGTGTATGCGGCCAACCGGCTGATCGAACATCTGTTTACCGGCATGGCGGCCGAGAACAAGCGCATCGACACGCTGCGCGAAGTGGTGAAGTTTGCGGCGCAGGCGGTTGGCCTGGTCGTGATTCTGTTCATTGTGTTTGGCATGCCTACGCAGGTTACAACCGTGCTGGGACTGGCGGGCGCGGGGTTGACCGTGGCGATGAAGGATTTCATCGTCGCGTTTTTTGGCTGGTTCGTGCTGATGGGGCGCAACGGCATCCGCGTGGGCGATTGGGTTGAGATCAACGGCGTGGGCGGAGAGGTCATCGAGATCGGCCTGCTGAAGACTGTCGTGCTCGAGACCGGGAACTGGACGGACTCGGGTCATCCGACGGGGCGGAGGGTTTCGTTCGTGAACAGCTTTGCCATCGAGGGACACTTCTTCAACTTCACGACTTCGGGGCAGTGGATGTGGGATCAACTGGAGGTGCAGATTCCTTCGGGGCAGGATCCGTATCCGATCATCGACGGCATTCAGAAGTTGGTGGAAAAAGAGACGCAGGCGAACGCGGTCAAGGCGCAGGCGGAGTGGCAGGAGGCAACGTCGAAATACCGGGTGCAGGCGCTCTCGGCGATGCCGGGCATCAATGTGCGTCCGGCGGGCGGAGGGATTGAAGTGCAGATCCGCTACATCACGCGCGCGAACGAACGGCATGAGACGCGGAAGCGGTTGTATGGGGCGGTGGTGGAGATGATGCATGGGAAGCGGGAGGCGGTGAAGGGGTAGGGGGTGATTTCAGATTGCTGATTTCAGATTGCAGATTTCAGATTTCAGAATTTCAGAATTAGGCCCCCAGCTTTTGACTCTTGGCTTCGGGTGTCGTCGGGCGGTTTGCGGAGTTCACGATGGATATAGAGGCGGACGCGTTCGGCGGCTTTGTCGCGGGGGAGGCGGTGGCCAACGCGGATCCCGAGGACATGCGTAAGGTGTGGGACCTCTGCCTGAGTCTTTCGAGCCACTCCAAGGCAACGGGCATGGCCGTGTTTAAGCGGGCTTGCCATCCGGGCGCTGACGTTCGCGTTGTCTGGTATCGCACTATGGCGCTGCAAATGTTCAATCTCGCCACCGGATCGTTAGCTCCCTGGCTGCACGAGGGAAGGCTCGACGAGGCGGTATTCACCGTGGCCGCAACGTTTCCTATGAAGGGGATGCAAGTGGGCACGGTCTATCGCGAATTTCCTTTTGATGTGGCGGAGTTTTTGAAGCAGGTTGAGAGCGCGCGCGGAAACAGGTGAAGAGCAGTTCTGCGAGCCATTTCCCCTCTCAAAATCTCATAACCCATCACCTCGATGATCAATCTATGACCAGCAACCAGCAACTTGGCACCATGATTGTTACCGGAGCCAGTCGCGGGATTGGGGCGGCGGTTGCTTCGCTTGCCGCTTCGCGCGGTTACGCGGTCGCTGTTAATTTCTGTTCGGGCTCGACCGAGGCTCAGGGAGTTGTCGAGCAGATCGCGGCCGGCGGCGGGCGGGCTGTGGCGATTCAGGCGGATGTTTCGCGCGAAGACGATATTGTGCGGATGTTTGCGACGGCCGAGCGCGAGTTGGGACCGGTCTCCGCATTGGTGAACAACGCGGGGGTTACGGGCGGGTTTGCGCGGGTGGAGGAAGTTACGGCGGAGGCGGTCCGCGAAGTTTTTGCGGTGAATGTTGCGGGGACGATTTTGTGTTCGCGCGAGGCGGTGCGGCGCATGTCGACGCGGCGTGGCGGGACGGGCGGGGCGATCGTGAATATTTCTTCGCGCGCGGCGCGCACCGGCGCGGCGGGCGAGTGGGTGCACTATGCGGCGTCGAAGGGCGCGATTGACAGCTTCACGATCGGGCTGGCGCGCGAGGTCGCGACGGATGGGATTCGCGTGAACGCGGTCGCTCCGGGATTGATCGATACCGAACTGCACGCGGCCAATGGCGAGCCGGGACGACTGCAGCGGTTGATGCCGTCGATCCCGATGGCGAGAGCGGGGCTGGCAGAGGAAGTGGCCGAGGCTGTGTTGTGGCTGCTGTCGCCGGCGGCGTCTTACACTACGGGCGCGATCTTGGAAGTTGGCGGCGGACGGTGAGCGGGGAGAGCGTTTAACCGCGAAGGACGCAAAGGAAAACTAAGTCTTCGGCTTCTCTTTGCGTGCTTTGCGGATGTTCTTTGCGCACTTGGCGGTTAAAAGCTTTGCGGCGGGCGGTTCTGCGCCGAAAAGAGATTGCGAGAAGTTTCTTCCGCCCCTTCGGGGCTGGTTTGTGTTTCACTCTGGCAACCCACGGCTTGCGCCGTGGGCTTTATTCTTTCGCCGCTTCGCGGCTGCAGATCCCTAGGAAGATCCATCCCGGCAGACAAATTCAGGTGCGGGAACGCCACTCTCTTTCTCTTTGCAGGTAGTCCTTGATTTTTTCTGGCAAGCGCGAGCTGTGGAGGATGTCACGGAGTTGTGCGGGTGGGAGGCGGCGGGCGAATTCCAGGGCGCGGGCCAGGGGGGTGTGCGGGTTACGCAGGAGGGCGATGCGGATTTCTGGACGCAGCGACCACTTCGCGTGGCGGCAGACGGCTTCGACGAATTGTGGGGTGGGGCTCAGGCTGTTGACTGCCTTCACCACCGCGGCTTCGGTGAGGCGCGGATTTTCGAGCGCGGTCTGCCAGACACGCGCTTCTTTGTCGAGCAGCAGCGCGGCGGCGACAATGGCCGATGACCGGCGGGCCAGCGCGAGGCGTTCGCCGAGGGTAACCGAAGCCAGGCGTGTGATCAGCAGTTCTGAAGCCGCGCGCTTCAGGTCGGCTGCGGCGGCGGGTTGCAGCGAGAACTGCATCAGATCGAAAGTATAGAGTTCGCGGATCAGGCGCAGGGCAATGCGGCGTGGGGCGCGGGGGTGGGCGGCCAGCGCCAGGCGAACTTTGCGCGATTTCATTACTCCGGAATCTTTTGCGAGGCGGTCGATCTCGTCGGCGGTCAGGTCGCGGTTGATGAGGATCGAGAGGGCGGCGTCTTCGGTGAGCAAGAGCGTCGGAGAAGAGTTGGCGTGATCCGGGTTTGGGGAAGACGCGCTGGACGTGGGCCCGTTGTGGGGCGAGTCTTCGGGCGAGGGCGACGCTTTGATCGGAGCTTCTGTTTCTGAATCCATGGTTTGAACAGTCTGCCGAAACAGTACCTTTCGCGGCGCCGTCTTAACCTCAGCGGCTAAAGCCGACACTGAAAAACGAGCCGGTTATCGCAGGGGTGAACCGCTGCGCCACCCAAAATCAGGTGCAATGCAATTCAGGTGCAACACCGATTACTTCCGCAGCCTCTTGAATTTCGTGCCGGGCTGATGAGGGGGATTCAGCCGCAAAGTCAAGATCAAAAGCAAAGCCAAGATCAATGCAAAACACCAGATCAACCGCGGCGGACCGGAGTGTCCGCCCCACGCTGGCGACGGGCCATCTTTAACGCACCTTCCACCGGGTCGACCACGGCAGACGAAATTTCCGCGCGGGGGTCGAGGCGGCGAAGTTCATTATAGAAATTTTCGCGGGTAACGACTGCGTGACGAAAGACGCTGCCGATCATGGCCACGGGGATCATGGCCACCGGGACGGATTCGGTTTCGTCCGCGGGGAAGAGACGACGCGAGATGAGAGCGGCGATCTGGGCAAGTTCTCTGCCAGCATTTGATAAAACCTGCTGTGCGAGGCCGTCTTCACTCGCGGCAACTGCGGGAAACAGCGCGGCGAAATCGGGCGGGGGAATGGAGTTCGCGGCGCGGGCTAGATCGGAGAGCGACACTACGCCCCAGGACTTGCAGAGGGCTACGGCCAGCGCTGAGTTTTGCGACGAAGAAACTCCCGTGTCTTGGAATCCCATGCCTCGCAAAGGAGGCGAGACATGGGGCACCCGGCTGTCCACGGTTCCATCGCGCGGGTCGCTGGCGCGGAGGACTGCGTTGACCGCGGTGCGGCCGATCCAGTGGGCGGAGCCTTCGTCGCCGATGGCGAATCCCCAGCCTCCGGCGCGGGCAGTGTTGCCGTGGTGGTTGCGGCCGTAGGCGATCGAGCCCGTGCCGGCGATGACGATTACTCCGGGACCGGCGTCGAAGGCGGCTTCGAGGGCAATCTCCATGTCGCCTAACACGTCGATAGGCGAGGAGAGTATCTCGGCGAGAATGCTGCGAACGATCGCGGCGAGTTCGGGGCGGGCTGCGCCGGAACCTCCGACGCAGGTGCGGGCGACTTGCGTGAGCGTGATGCCGGCGGCGGCGCAGGCCTGGCGCACGGATTGATGCAGCGACTCCCGGGCCTGCAGTTCACCGGCGCGGACGATATTGCTGCCGCCGGCGGTGGCCGTGGCCAGCAGGCGCAAGTCGTCGCCTACGGCGCAGGTGGTTTTGGTACCGCCTCCGTCGATGCCTAGGTAGTAGGGCACGGGTTAGTTCTAACACAGGGGGTGCGTATCAGTTGCCAGTTGTCAGGGGGCAGTTGCCAGTGCGGCGACTATAGAGTCTCACTCGCGGGCGAGCGGGATTCACTTCATACTTAATCTCTTATGGGTCTGAATCGGGTTGATTTCGCCATCATCGCGATTTATCTGGCGGGGATTACTTTGTTCGGGCTGCGCTTTCGCAAGAAGCAGCGCACTCTGCGCGATTATTTTCTGGCGGGGCGCGATATTCCATGGTGGGCGATTGGGCTTTCGATTGTCGCGGCCGAGACCAGCACGCTGACCATTATCAGCATTCCGGGGCTGGCCTATGACACCAACTTTACTTTTCTTCAGGTGGTCATGGGATACGTGGTGGGGCGGGTGGTCATCAGTCTGGTGCTGCTGCCGCATTATTTTCGCGGTGATCTTTACACAGCTTATGAACTCATCGAACGGCGTTTTGGGAGCGGGTTGCGATCGCTGACCGCGGGATTATTTCTGCTCACGCGGGCGGCGGCGGAGGGCGTACGCGTCTATGCGGTGTCGATTGTGGTTTCGATTGCGCTGGGGACGGGGCAGATGGCGTCGATTGCGATTATCACTGCATTGACGCTGATCTATACATTTGAAGGTGGGCTGGCGGCGGTGATCTGGACCGATGTGGTGCAGACCGCGATTTACGTTGGCGGGACGCTGGTGGGGCTGGTGACGATTGCGCATCTGGTGCCGGGAGGATGGCCGGCGATTCACGCGGCGGCGGCGGGAGCGGGTAAGCTGCAGGTGTTCGATTTTCGCGCCAGCGTTTGGATCCCGTACACATTCTGGGCGGGATTGATTGGCGGGACATTCTTTACGGTAGCGAGTCACGGGACCGATCAATTGATTGTGCAGCGGCTGCTGGCGGCGCGGGGGCAGAGACAGTCGGCAATGGCACTGGTTTCGAGCGGCGTGGCGGTTCTTTTTCAGTTTGCTATGTTTCTGACGGTCGGCGTGATGCTGTGGGCGTATTACGGTGTGCCGGCGAAAAACTTTGGCACACCCGACCGGATTTATCCGACATTTATCGTTACGCGCATGCCGCATGGAATTTCAGGGCTGTTGATTGCGGCGATCCTGGCGGCGGCGATGTCGAATTTGAGCGCGGCGCTCAATTCGCTGTCGTCGACTGCGATTCTGGATTTCTATGTGCGCCTGCGTCCGCAGGGGCAGGTGGATGAGAAACGGCGCATGCTTCTGGCGCGGGTCGCGACCCTGGGGTGGGCGCTGGTTTTGTTTGGTCTGGCGGTGATTGCTCTGCATAAAGTCGGACGCGTCGTCGAGGTCGGGCTGCAGATCGCGTCGGTGGCTTATGGGGCGCTGCTGGGAGTGTTTCTGCTGGGCGTTCTGACGCGGCGGGCGAATCAGCGAGGCGCCATGGTAGGGATGGTTTGCGGGTTTGGCGTGGATCTGTATTTGTGGCAGGGGACGCATGTGCCGTGGACTTGGTGGGTGATGGTTGGGTCGGTGGTGACGTTTGCGGTGGGGTGGGTGGCTAGCGGGGTGGAGACAGGGCGCAAAGCTGAGGCGCTGCCAGAAAAAGCAGGTTCCTCCGGGTCGCTTCGCGAACCGTCGGAATGACAAAGGGTTTCGTAGGACCCGAACCGTCGGAATGACAAATCGGGATGACACGAAGGTCGGAGAAAAAGCTCTAAATCGCGAGTGGAAATGGAGTTACGCGGGTTTAGGAATTCGGGCTGTCTTAAATTCTCAGCCTTGCGGAGACGGTTTCTGATGAAGATTCGCTGGTTTTTCCGGAGCGGGCTGGCGGTTTGTTTCGTGGTGTGTTTTTGTGCGGTGTCGATGGCGCAGGATGCGAGCCCGGCTCCGGCCAAGCCGGACACGGCGCTGCAGGTTGAGGCCGATCAGGCATCGACTCCGACGATGACGATCCGGGAGACGGTGCGGCGGGTGATTGTCGACGTGACGGTCCGCGACTCCAGTGGCAAGCCGGTGCATGGACTGACGGCCGACGATTTTTCGATTGTGGAGGACAACCAGCCGCAGCGGGTCCTTTCCTTCGACGTCTATGATTTCGACAAGCCGTCGATTTCGCGCGGGCCGAATGCGCCGCCGCTGCCGCCCAACGTTTTCGTAAACATTCCGGCGGAGCCCGAACGCGGGCCGCTTTACGTGATGCTTTACGACCTGGTCAACACCGAGATGGAAGACCAGATGACGGCGCGGCAGCAGGTTCTGAAGTTCATCGCCAGCAAACCGGCGGGCACCAGGTTTGCGATCTTTGTGACCACCGACAAGCTGTATCTGGTGCAGGGATTCACCGCCGACAAGGATCTGCTGTATGCGGCGCTGGATCCGAAGCATCCCAGGCATCATGTCCCGCGAATTTTTCTGATGGGACGGAACTCGGGATACGGCGATCCTTATACAGCGATGGACATGCTGACGCATATCGGCCAATATCTGGATGGATTTCCCGGGCGCAAGAATCTGATCTGGGTGGCGGGACGTTTCGACGTGGCGTTGTTTCCGCAGGAGGGCAATCCTGTGGACATGCAGGCCGACATCAAGGCGGAAATCAACGCGCTGGCGCAGGCCCAGGTGGCGGTTTTTCCGGTGGATCTGCGCGGGGTGGTGGTTAATCCCGAGGGCGCGCTGACGGGAGCGAGGCCGAATGGCGGAGCCAGCAATCTCTCGGCTCCGACGCCAGGCAGTACGCCGAGCTCGACCAGCCCGGTCGCTCAGGGCATGCAGGCCGCGGGCCACGGCAGTTCGCTCAACACACAGTACGCGACCGAGGATGCGGTCGCTGAAGCCACGGGCGGGAGGGCGTTCTACAGTTCGAACGATGTGACCGATGCGCTGGAGGAGGCGACTGAAGCTGGCGCTAACTACTACACGCTGACCTATTCGCCTCCGAGCCACGACGACAACGGCAAGTGCCACAACATTGGGGTGAAGCTGGCTGGGGCGAAGCTGGCTAAGGCGGGATATCAACTTTCATTTCGGCGCTCGTACTGCCGGGTTCCGCTGGTTTCGAGTGCGGCCGCGGAGAGTTCGGACCCGGGGCCTTCGCCTCTTGCGCTTCCGACGCAGGCCGGCGATATCCTGCAGGCCAACATCAGGCCGGGCGGGCCGATGGTGCATGACCTGATTTTTTCGGCGCATGTGCGGACCGAGGGCGGGGTGAAGCTGGCGACTCCGGCGCAGATGGATCAACTGCAGGAGCAGGCGGCGTTTTTCCGTACGCAGCATCGAAACCGTCCGCTGAGGCCGCTGCCGCCGGTGCGGATTCAGACCTATGGCGTCGATTACCGGGTGCTTGATCCGCAGCTGGCTGCGCTGGCGGCGCGGAATGGAAGATCGCCCACGCTCGAGTTCGCCGTGGCTGCATTCGACGACGACGGCAAAGTGCTGAACGGGGTTGTGAATGACGCGATGCCGGAGGCGGCGGCGAACGGATCCGGAAATAAGAATGGGCTGTACCGAGTGCACCAGTCGCTGGTGGTGCCGGTCTCGGCCAAGTCGATCCGCGTGGGCGTGCGCGACCGGTCGACCGATCGCCTGGGGACGCTGGAAGTGCAGTTGCCGCTGGCGCCGGAGGGGCGTTAGCGGGGTCGGGAGAGATCGCGGGGAGAGCTTTTAACCGCGGAGTTCGCAGAGGAAAGGCCGCCGAGTTGGCGGAGAAAATCGCGCTACGAATTGCGATGGCGCTCTGCTGATGTCCTTTGAGAACGCATGCTACATAAGGTTTTCTCTGCGAACTCGGCGGCCTTTCCTCTGCGAACTCCGCGGTTAAAAGCTCTCTCTTGTCCCTTCCCTCGGGCTTGCTCTAAGCTCCCCTTAGTACTTGAACTAAAAGTGCACAAAACGGAACCCCTGGGCCGCTCTTAGCGTATGGTTCGGTAGTGAGGTTTTCCATGAACGCCGCTCTACGTTTTCTCGCGATTTCTCTCATGCTTTCGGCGCCGGCCTTTTGCCAGACAGAACAAGAAACCACAAATCTCCAGCGTCAGATTTTTGACGCCAGCCTGGCTAGCGGCGCGAAACTTCGTTTGCACCTTCACGAGGGCGACTATCGCATTGTGGGCAGCGATGCGGAAAGGATTTCGATTCACGTCGCGGGCAAGAACCTGGAGCAGGCAAAACAGGTCAAGATTCAGGTGATGCACCCGGACGGGGCAGTCGATCTCAAGCTCTCGGGCTTGCCCAAGAAGGATCTGCAGGTGACGATCGAGATTCCGAGATCGACAAACCTGTATGCGCGGATGCGCGGCGGCGACCTGGCCGTTGAGGGCGTCGCGGGAGACAAGGACATAGAACTCACCGGGGGCGATTTGACGATTCAGGTGGGAAGTCCGGAAGACTACTCCCACGTGGACCTCTCGGTGAGGTTCGGAGACGTCACTGGCGACCAGTTCGGCGACCCCAAGGGCTGGCTTGGCAATTCGGTCCGCAAGAACGGTAACGGAAAATACAAGCTTCATGCCCATGTCATGGCTGGCGATCTGATGCTGAAGTCTTAAGCGCAGGTTTTCTCTGCGTCCTCGGCGGCCTTTCCTCTGCGATCTCTGCGGTTAAAGGCTTTTGTCTTCCAGGTGCGTTAAAGGCTCTCCCGCCGCTCGCGTATACTGGCTCACTTTATGGCTGAGCCTTCCCTTCCCCGCCCTGAGCTTTTTCGCGAGCTCTCCCGCGATTTGGGGGTTAGCCACGCTTCGGCTGTGGTGGTGGGAACCATTATTGGCAGCGGGATTTTTCTGGTTCCTGCGGAGATGATGCAGGCGGTGGGATCGGCCAGGCTGGTTTATCTGGCGTGGGTGGTGGGCGGGTTGCTGTCGTTTGCTGGCGCGCTCACTTATGCCGAACTGGGCGCGATGAAGCCGCAGGCGGGCGGCGAGTATGTGTACGTCCGCGACGGGTATGGGCCGCTGGCGGGATTTCTCTATGCCTGGACCTGGTTCGTGATCGCGAAGCCCGCGTCGGTGGCGACCGTGGTCGTAGGGCTGGTGCGGATTCTCGGGACCTTTCCTGTCTTCTCTTTTTTCTCTTCGAATTTCATTTCGTTTCCGTTTGCCGTTACCTGGGGACAGGTTGTCGCGATTGCGGCGGCGATTCTGATTTCGCTGCTGAATTATCTGGGGGTGAAGAAGGCGGGAGAATTTCAGCTCGTGTTCACGCTGCTGAAGGTGGCGATCATTCTCGGGATCGTGGTCGTGTGCTTCAGCGGGTTCGGCAACGCGGCTGGGCGGGGATGGAGCAATTTTGCGGGAAGCTTCGCGGGCGCTAAGGGCGGGATTGCGGGGTTCATGGCGGCGCTGGTGGCGGCGTTGTGGGCTTATGACGGATGGAACGATCTGAACATGGTCGCGGGCGAGGTGAAGCGTCCGGAGCGGAATATTCCGATTGCGCTGATTGCCGGCGTAGCTACGGTGGGCGTGCTGTATGTGCTCATGAATGCGGCGGTGCAGTATGTTTTGCCGGCGAATGCGATTGCGGCGTCGGCGCGTCCGGCGTCGGATGCGGTCGCGCTGGTGATGGGGCGGGTGGGCGCGGGGATTGTTTCGGCGGGGATGGCTTTGTCCATGCTGGTCACGCTGAATGGCACGATCATGAGCGGGGCGCGGGTGCCTTATGCCGTGGCGCGGGATGGATATTTTTTTCGGGCGCTGGCGGAGGTGAGTCCGCGGTTTCATACGCCGTCAGTGGCGATTCTGGTCCAGGCCGTGTTGTCGATTCTGCTGCTGCTGGTGGGGGCAAATTTCCGGCAGCTGTTTTCTCTGGCGATTTTTGCGGAGTGGCTGTTTTACATGATCGCGGCGAGCACGGTGTTTGTGTTCCGGTGGCGCGAGCCGCAGGCGGCGCGGGCTTACCGGACTTGGGGATATCCTTTGGTGCCGGGACTCTTCGTGGGCGTGGCAGCGGCTTTGCTGGCATATACGTTCAGGAATGACTGGCCGAATTCGGGGTATGGGGTGCTGGTGATTCTGGCCGGGATTCCGGTGTTTGCGTACTTCTCTTCTTTGCGGCCGCGAGGGAAGGGCAACAGCTTTTAACCGCGGAGTTCGCGGAGGAAAGGCCGCGGAGGACGCGGAGAAAAGCTAAGAGAAAGCTTATAACCGAAGATCGCAAAGAACATCCGCTAAGGACTCTAAGAAAAACAGGGGCATTTTCTACGTTGGTTGGTCGCGGCACTTTCGTGCCTCTTCCGCCGGATTTCCTAGCGGTTTCGCCGGAATGCGGCGGGCGGAGCGGCTAGAATGCCGGTTCCGCGCCCGTTCTGGGCCGGTTTTTCAAAAAGGCATGCCGCTGGTTACCTAAGGTCAAGAGCCGTGGACACGTTTACCCACTGTCCTATCTCCCGTATTTTTAAAACTCCAAGTCCGGCTCTCTCCCCAGTTGGGCCCCAATGGAGCGAATTTGCATGGCCACGTCTTACCGCGGATTTCAACTCGGAATACTGCCGGAGCGCAAGATCGACAAGCGCGCGATGGCGACCAGCTACGGTCTGATAACAGTGGCGTTGTTGATCCTGATCAACCTGAGCCTGTTGCTGCCGGAGCAGATGAAGCTGCAGCAGTATCACGTCACCGAGCTGATTCCGATGCCTTCTTTGCGGCCGGAGCCAGCGCCGGTCGTCAAGGTGCGGACCGAGATCAAGCCCAAGCTGCTGCCGGCGGTCAAGATGCCGGTGTTCGAGCAGCCCAAGCTGATCGTACCGCGGGAAGTGCGGCGGGAAGCTCCGCAGCCGGTGGAGGCACCGAAGGTCGTGGTGAACCAGTTCGTGGCACCGCAGATAAAGGCGGCGGGCGGGGCGCGTCCGCAGCTGGTGCATACCGGAGATTTTGGGGGAAGCTCGCAGAAGCCGACGGTGAATGCGGCGGTCGAGAAGGTACAGACGGGCGGCTTTGGCGATCCCAACGGATTGACGGGTGTGGGCAAGCCGAACGCGAAATTGTACGCGGCGCAGGCTGGCGGCTTTGACATGCCGGCAGGTCCGGGACAGGGCAACGGCTCGGGCGGAGCCAAGGGAATCAAGGGCACGGTGGCGAGCGCGGATTTCGGCAACGGCATTGCGACTGGCGGAAAAGGCGATGGCCGCAGCAACGGGCAAGGGGTTGCGACCGGCGGATTCGGATCGGAGCAGGTGGTGCATGGCGGACCGAAGCTGGCCCAGGCGGACACGAGCGGGGCGATGACTCCGGTGGAGATTACCTTCAAGCCGAACCCGGTCTACACGGAAGAAGCGCGCAGCCTGAAGCTGGAAGGTGAAGTGCTACTGGAAATGAGTTTCTCGGCCAACGGCTCGCTGCATGTGAATCGTGTAGTGCGCGGAATGGGCCACGGACTGGATGAAGCTGCGATGGCGGCGGCCAACAAGATTCGCTTCAAGCCCGCTACACGCGGCGGGCAGCCGGTGGACTCCACGGCGATTGTGCATGTGGTTTTCCAGATGGCGTACTAAAGCGGGATGGAGCAAGAACTGAAAGTTGTAGTTAGCGGGACGGTTTTGGGCGAAGTGATTCCGGAAATGGGCTGGGAACGGAAGAAGAAGTCGGATCAGTGAAGCACGGTTTTGCAGCTGAGTCATCGAAACTGGGTCATTGAAATTAGGTCGTTGTAGATGGGTCATCGAAACTTCCTGGAGATGAGAGTCATGCGTAACTGGAACTGGAAACAAACTGCGGCGGTAGTGGGATTGGCGATCGTTGGATCCATGAGCGCCGGAACGATTGGCGCAGCCGCACAGCAGGCGGCCGACACACCGGCTGCCGCACCGTCTTCCACCGCGTCTTCCACGCCGTCCGCCACAGCGTCCGTTACCCAGACGCCGGCAGCGGCAGGCGCTCCGGATGCGACACCGACGGCGCCGCCGTCTGACCAGACCAGCGGAGCCTCAGCCCAAAAGGGACCGGGGCAGACGGCACCGCAGGCCGCGTCGCAGACCATCGCGCCGCCGCCGCCGACCGTGGCTCCGACGACCATGGACCAGGTGGTGAATCTTTTCATACAGCGCGAGCACGGCCTGATCAAAGTGCTCTCGGCCCGCACGCCGGTGGTCGAAACCTATCTGCAGAATCTGACCAACGATCCGCAGCTGGGGCCGGTGCCGAGCGAGGATCATTACTTCCTCGGCCGCCTCGACATGGGCGAGACCGTCGATCGCAAGGATTATCTGAAAGAAGAAAACCAGAGCATGGAGGCGCGGCTGCTGGGCGGCTTCCACAAGCTCTATAAGGTCGAGTACCAGCCCACGGGCTTTTCGTGGATGGTTTACGCCGACCGCACCGACTTCGACCGAGAGCACTATGACTTCGCCTACATTCGCCGCGAATTTCTGGGCGATGTGCGCTGCCTGGTGTTTGACGTGAAGCCGAAGGCGAAATCGGGCCGCGGACGCTTCCTGGGCCGGATCTGGGTGGAAGATCAGGATTTCAACATCGTGCGCCTGAACGGAACGTATTCGCAGGCGGCGCGCAACACGTTTTTCTTCCACATGGACAGCTGGAGGCTGAACCTGATTCCGGGCTACTGGGTGCCGGCGTTCATCTACAGCGAAGAAGGCGACTTCAGCGCCGGGGTGAAGAACAAGCTGGCCTTCAAGGCGCAGACCCGCATCTGGGGCTATGACCTGAAGAAGGGCGGCAAGGACGACGAACTGACCAACATCCGCGTGGATTCGGTGCAGGATAACAGTGCGAGCGCGCAGGATGCGTCTCCGCTGCAGGCCGAACGCGAATGGCAGCAGCAGGCGGAAGACAACGTTGTGGAGCGCTTGACGGCGGCGGGATTGCTCGCTCCCGAGGGCGACGTCGACCACATTCTGCAGACCGTGGTCAACAACCTGGAAGTCACCAACAATATCGATCTGCCGCGGCCGGTGCGCACACGCGTGCTGCTGACCGCGCCGCTCGAAACCTTCAGCGTGGGCAACACCATCGTCATCAGCCGCGGGCTGATCGATGTGCTGCCCGATGAGGCCAGCCTGGCGGCTGTGCTCTCGCATGAACTGGCGCACATCGTACTCGGACATAATCTGGGTTCGAAGTATGCCTTCAACGACCGCATGCTGTTCTCCGACGATTCGACTTACGCGAACCTGGGATTCAAGCACATTCCGGAAGAGGAAGTGGCGGCGGACAAGAAAGCGATCGACCTGCTGAAGAACTCGCCTTACGCGCAGAAACTCGACAACGTGGGACTGTTCCTGAAGGCGCTGCAGGCGCGCACTCCGCAACTGAGCGCGCTGCTGACCACGCACCTGGGCAATACTCTGGCGGAAAACGGAACCGTGACGCGCTTGAGCGCGCTGGAACAGCAAGGGCCGGCGCTCGACAACAGCAAACTGGATCAGATCGCGGCGCTGCCTCTCGGCGGGCGCATCAAGATCAATCCGTGGGACGACAAGGCGGAGATGGTGAAGACGGCTCCGGTCGCGATTACTTCGGCGCGCGACAAGATGCCGTTTGAAGTTACGCCGTTCTATCCGCGGCTGGCGCGGTTTGGCACGGGTGCGGGAGCGGGAACTGGAACTCCGGCGCCGACTACCGCGGCTGCTAACGGGAACACGGGGAACTAGATCGGGCTTCGGGCTTCGGGCAATCAGACCAAGGCTTTAATCAAGGTTGAAGGAAGACGTGGGCCGGATCCGGAATTTATTTCCGGATGCCGGCCTTCGTTGGTTTTGGGGGCTCGCAAAGCTCTTCGCAGATCCGCGCTTCCCTTTCTTGAATGGCCGACCGGCGGGTATGGGCGGCGAGCGCAATCGACCGATCCAGCATCACGGGGTCATTGCTGTTCTGCGAGTCTCTTCCTAACTCTCACGCCACGTCGGAACCTCACACCTGCGATCAGCAACCAACTGACGCCCATGACAAGCTTTGATGACCAAATCTGAGTTGTCCCTGTGATGTAGCAGTGTTGAGACAACATACGACAGGCCGAGGACAGTCGACGCAATTCCGCTATGAAGTTAGCTTTTGGACTTCCGTCATTTCGGGCGCCCGGCCGTTGGAGGTATCGCCTGTAGACCGGGAAAATAAGAGGAAGCGGCAGTGCAATGAAAATCATATACAAGGGCCATTCGTCAGATCGTGCGTTTGTCCTTATCACGTAAAGAAGTACGCCCCAGATGACAAGGGTCGGTATGCAGACAGTGGCCACCGCTTCCCAGAACGCCCGACTCGGACTCATGTGCAGCATTATGCGCCTTTTTCTTTCGCGAGTTGCTTTCTGACAATTGTCACGGGCATCGCGTGACGATCCTCACTGGTCTTGAGTTGTTCCGGGTGGGAACATTCCTTTATCTAGCTGCAATTTGGAGGAGGATGCACATGAAACGAATGTCGACTGTTATTTTTGGGCTCATCTTTACGCTCCTGGCCGTTAACTTCCTTGCCGCTGGCGCCAGCGCGCAGATGACTCCGCCTACGCCTGCGCCTGAACTGAAGAAGCTTGATTACTTCGCGGGCACCTGGACCAGCGAAGCGACGATTCCGCCTGGGCCTTGGGGGTCTGGAGGGAAATTCACTGATGCGGTTAAGTCGGAGTGGATGAAGGGGGAATTTTATCTTGTCAGCCATTCGGATTTCTCCATGCCTCCGGAACTCGGCGGAGCCGGGACGTCGCTCGCGGTCCTGTGGTATGACGCTGACAGCAAGACTTACCGGGAGGAGAGATTTGACAGCACGGGCCGTCACGTCGTCACGACTGGGGCGCTCAACGGAGACACTTTCACCTGGACCGGCGAGAATGACTACCACGGGATGGCGATCTCGTCGCGCTTTACGATCAAGATGGGCTCACCTACGTCTTACACATCGAAATACGAAGTTTCGACGGATGGCGGAACCAACTGGCTTACGTTCTGGGAAGGCAAAGCGACTAAGAAGTAGTGGTCGAGCGTCTGGCCTGTGCTGATTTCGGGCCAAAGCTTTTAACCGCTAAGGACGCTAAGACACCCCCCGCAAAGGACGCAAAGAGAGGCTCACGATTTTGCTTCTCTTTGTGCGCTTCGCGGGGGTTCTTAGCGAACTTAGCGGTTAAGGGCTTTCTGACGTATGGACGCGGAACTGGCGGGCCGGGATCGCGCTAAACCGGAAGCGCGTCGTCGATAGTTGGAGCGACGGCTTTGCGGCAGTCCTACCGCCGACTTCTACCGCGTGCAGTGGAAGATTAACGCGGGGAGGACGTTGAACAACTGAAAATTGAGTTTGACTGAGCTGAAACTGGACTCCAGGTAAGGCTGGAGCGTGCGCGTGTACTGGAACAGAAGCATCGACCCTTCGGGTTTGAGCGCGAGACGGGACTCGTCGAGGATCTCGCGGCGAAGCGACTCCGCCATGTTGCGATAGGGGAGGCCGCAAATGATGCAGTCAGCCAGCGTGAGGTTGTGCTCCGCCAGGATGCTGCGCACCCGCGCCGCCGAGCCCTGAACGACGCACAGGCGCGGGTCGCACAGGTTCTCGGAAAGGTACTCCGCGAATTCGGAGTTCAGTTCGATGGCTACGAGCACCGCGTCCTTGCGCATGCGCTTCAGGATTTCCCGGGTGAAGGTGCCAACACCGGGGCCGTATTCGATCAGCACCTTGGCGCGCTCCCAGTCCACCTGGTTCATCATGTCATTTACCAGGAACGGCGAGCTGGGCACGACCGCGCCGAGCATACCTGGACTCCGAAAAAAATTACGGGCGAACAGCGCCAGGGTAGATCGTGCAGCGGATTTCTTACCGTTCCGAATCGGCATCCAGTGCCCTCGCGGACTCAACTCGCGGACTGAAGACGAGTGCGGCCTTTATCGTAGTCCAAACGCGAACCATCCCGCGCGGGCGACGTTGGCACTATTGGTACTTTGGTCACCCCATGTGTGGGATGCGACGCCTGCACCCTCCGGTTGGCAGTGAATGCTTAGGAAGCTTGCTGGGAAGGCAAAGCGACGAAGAACTAGCGGTCGAGCGTCTGCCTTAGGCTGATTTCGCGGCCAAAGCTTTTAACCGCTAAGAACGCTAAGAACCCCCGCAAAGGACGCAAAGAAAGGCTCAAGATTTTGCTTTTCTTTGCGCGCTTCGCGGGGGTTCTTCGCGAACTTGGCGGTTAAAAGCTTTCGGCCGTACAGATGCGGAACTAGCGGGCCGGGATCGCGCTAAACCGGAAACGGGCCTTTGCGAACTCCCGCCTCGATCGATTTTCGTTCGCCCACGGTAACTTGCGGCTCAGACCAAGGTCCTTGAGAATGAGAAATAGTAGCGTCTCTTGGGATCATCTGTCTTTTGAGGAACAAGTGTGAGGCTCTGGCTTACTACCCTACTCAGGCTCATCGCGGGAACGTATTTCGTTGTGACTTCTCTGTATTGTCTGCTGGGCTACCTGCCTTACACATTCTGTGCCTTCATCCGGACGCCGCCTTATGCCTGGATGCCCTGGCTGGCGCAACACCAGGCAGTGCTGTACTGGCTGGCGATTGCGGCCGGACTGGCGGCGAATTGGCCATGGCAGCGGCGAGTCGTCAGCAAGCTGTCGCTGGCGGGTATTGCGCTGCTGGTGGCGGGCGGCGTATATCTGAGCTTTCGCCCCTTCCTGCCGGGCCTTCAGGACAACCGGGCTGCCTACGGGTGGAGTCTGGTCGCGCTGCTTCCGGTGCTGGGATTCGCTTTGTGGCAACTTTGGGGCGGGGCCGCGGCTCAACATCAAAGTGACGAAGAGTTTAAGGGGATCGGGGTTTCCGCCGGCCTGCTGGCCGCGCTCGCGATCAGCGCAATCTATTTCCTGGGCGCCCTGGTGCGCCTCCACAGTACTCCCCCTGCGCCAGGCTTTCCTTCGCCGAGCTTTCACTGGCAGCACACGGAGCTTGCCTTTTGGAGTCTGGCGACTCACTTCCTGATTGCGATCACTGTATTGACAACGGTGAATCTGATTTTATGGGTCGCCGCGAAGAGTGGACGGCCCCAGGTCGTACGACGCTTGCTGGCCGTGGCCCTGATTGTGGTTGCCCTATCGGTGGCCCTGGCGCGCTTTCTGAACAATGCGATGAGCTTCGATGGGTGGTTTGCGTATTTCTATGCTACCGCCCTGGCGTGCACACTCACTCTGTGGGGGTTCGCGCTGGTCGAACCATTTCTGGGGGTAGGCGCTGGAGCCTTGCCGCAGCGGAGGGAGAAACTTTCTTCGGGTCAAGCTTTCGCAGCCTGGGTCATGATTGGCGGGGTCGTGCTGTTAGCGCTGGGGTCGCGGTGGCTGATCGGCGGCGAGGACTGGAACGGCGTGGTCGAAAGCACGAGCGCTCTGGTCTGCTGGATCGCGCTCAGCCTGTGCGTGTACCGCCTGCGTCCAGTGCGCGCCAGCTATTCCGCCGCCATGATCGTGGGGACATTACTCGCCAGCATCTTCGTCTACAAAGGGCTGCAACTCACCGAAATTTTCTGGGCTAAGTCCCTGGGCTCAACGGACGACGAAATATCGCTCAAGCTTGAGGACTACGGCGCTCATGATGCCTCGTTTCAGCTGGCGCATCACATCCTGGGAAATGGCCGCAACGAAACTTGCGGCGACCTGTGCCGCATTATGCGGGAGTACACGAATGTCCGTGACACGCACACGGAGACGGAGGTGCGGCTGGTGGACAGTCTCTCCGCGACCAAGGATGTGCGCCCGAACATTTTCCTGTTCGTGATCGACGCGATGCGCCCGGACTATCTCGGCGCATACAACTCCCACGTCGACTACACTCCCAATCTCGACGCTTTCGCGCGCGACAGCATCGTGATGCATCACGCGTATTCCCAGTATGCGGGAACATCGCTTTCCGAGCCCGCGTTGTGGGCCGGCGCCATGATGCTGCACGCGCACTATCTGCAGCCGTTCTCCCGAGTGAATGGGCTGGAGAAAATGCTTCGCGCCGACCACTACCATATGGTCGTGAGCATGGACGAAGTGGCCAAAGAAATATTGTCGCCGACCGACGACCTGGTCAAGCTGGACACCGACAAGGAACTTTGGAACCAGCTGGAAATCGGTTCGACCCTTCGGCAAGCTGAAGGAGTTTTCGATTCCGACGGAGGACGGCACGAACCGATTTTCTTCTATGACCAGCCCAAGAACGTGCATCAGTTTGCGCGCAACGACGTGCCGTCTCCGACCTCACAACGTTGGCAATCGCCGGCGGGGATGAATGCGCGCATCAGTTACGAAGTGCACTGGGTCGATTCGCGGTTGGGAGAATTTTTCAGTTACCTCAAACAGCGTGGGATGTATGACGACAGCATCATCATCGTGACGAGCGACCATGGCGACGCTACCGGCGAATTCGGCCGCAGCAGCCACTCGACTTCGATCTGGCCCGAGATCATGCACGTGCCGCTGATCATTCACTTGCCGGCGAAGATGCGGGAGCATCTGGTCTATGACGACACGCGGCTGGCGACGCTTACCGACATTGTGCCGACTTTGTATTACCTGCTGGGGCACCGGCCGATCCGCGAGAATCCGGTCTACGGACGGCCTTTGTTTGCTGCAACGCGGGAGGAGCTTCAGAGTCATCCCAACAAAGATTTGCTGCTGGCTTCCGATGTGCGCGCGGTTTATGGAATTCTCACGGCGGACGGGCGGTATTTTTATACGACCTACGATTCGCCGGCACAGAGTTATTTATTCGATCTCGCGGCGGACCCAAATGCCGAGCGCAGCATTCTGACGCCGGGGCTCAAGCAGCGCTATGACGAGGAGATCATCGAGCATCTGCAATTGATCGGGGATTTTTATGGGTATCGGCCGGGAGTGGGGTCGCTGCTGGCGGTGAAATAGCGCTCCGGGCTGAAGCCCAGGTTTCAACTCGGCGACAGTTATCGCAGCGCTGAAGCGCTGCGCCACCCGAAAGCCGATAATCCTGAAACCATACCATCGCCATTCCAGAACCTCGGCGCTTACTTCTGGCCGGCCCACGCCAGGCCGTCGGCGCCGGGGCCGGCGTCGATCAGGCGCGTGACCGTCCAGTCTGAGGTGCGAATCTCGGCGACTTTGCGGCTGGCGTCGCAGGAGACGTAGGCGACTGCGCCATCGGGACGGATGAGCACTTCCTGCGGCGAGGCGGGAACGTCGATGGTGTGCTCGAGTTTCATCGTCGTGAGATTGATCACTCCGACTTGTTTCGCGCCGGGGAGCGCAATCACCAGCCATTTTCCGTCGAGCGTTGCGGCGCTGCCGTATCCGGTGGCGGGCATCGGAATCCACTGCGCGACTTTGCGCGTGGAGGTATCGATCACGGCGAGTTGCGGCTTCGATTGGTCGGAGGTGAAGACGAAGCGATCGTCGATGGAAAGCGCGATGCGCTGCACCATCGGCGCTACCGAAATCACATCGAGAGTTTTGCGAGCCGCAAGGTCGAGCACTGACACTGTGCCCGACCCCACGTTGGTGGCGTAGGCGAAGCGTCCGTCGTGAGTGATGGCGAACATGTGCGATTCAGGACGGCCGGTGGGAACGGAGCCGACGATCTGCAGCGTGCGGGGATCGATGATGGTGATGGCGTTGTCGAGTTCGGTGGAGACGTAGAGCAGGCCGTCCTTGGGTCCGAACATCGGGCAGTGCGGGCGGACTCCATGGCCGAAGTTGACGTTGCCGACAATTTTGTGCGAGGCGATATCGACGACGACCAGATTGCTGCCGTCGGTGCCGGGCTTGCCCACGCCGGAGTTGCCGTAGATAGGAACGTAGGCCAGGCGGCCGTCGGGCGAGGCGATGACTTCGTGTCCGGTGACGCCGCTCTCGGGCACGGTGGCGATTTGTTTGCCGGCATCGGGGTCGATGATGCCTAGAGTCTGGTCGCCTTTGTTGGCTATTAGCAAGACGCCGCGCGAGGGTGGAGAACCGGCATTCGACATGGATAGGCAACCTAGGATCAGGGGCAATATTAAGATCTGCGAGCGGGACATGGGGAGGCTCCTGGTTGATCTCTTATTTCGCTTACGCTTTGCGCGGCGATTGCGGGCGACGGAAGCACACGGGCTGAGACTTCTTTCGCCCCTTCGGGGCTAGTTCTTTTTATCGCTTCTGACCCACGGCTTGCGCCGTGGGCTTTATTCTTTCGCCGCTTCGCGGCTGAAGTCACCGGTGCGCTGAACCCAGAGTCTACATCAGGTGACATATTCCTTTTCTTTCTTCACTTTGCTCCCAGGTCGTCGTGCTCGTGATAGTTGGGATACGGTGGACGTTTGATCTGCGGCAGGGGATGCTCTTTTAATTGCTGCATCACTACTTCGATTGCTTTTTCCAACTGCGCGTCGTGGCCATCGCGCCACGCCGAAGGCTCGAGATCGACTTCGACGTCGGGCGGGATGCCGTGATTTTCGACTTCCCATTCGCCGTTGAGGCCGTAGATGGCGGCTCTGGGCGCGGTGACGCGGCCTCCGTCGAGCAGTTCGGGATAGCCACCGATGCCGACGAGGCCACCCCAGGTCCTCTTGCCGATGAGCGGACCGATACCGGCTTTGCGGAAGTACCACGGCAGCGCGTCGCCGCCGGAGCCTGACATTTCATTGATGATCAAAACTTTGGGACCGTAGATTGCTTCGGACGGGCTCGACCAGTCATGACCTTCGCGGGTGACGACCTTGCTCATGAGCGGGCGACGGAGGTAATCGATGATGTAGTCGGCGAGTTGTCCACCTTCGTTGAAACGTTCGTCGATGATGGCGGCGTCTTTGCCGACCTGCGCGAAGAAGTAGCGGTTGAAACTGGTGTAGCCCGCGCCGGCGGTGTTGGGGACGTGCACGTAGGCGACGCGGCCACCGGTGGCCTGATCGACCCGGCGGCGATTGCTTTCGATCCAGGCGAGGTGACGAAGATTTTCTTCGCTCTCGACGGGAACGACTGTGACGTCGCGGGAGTCTTTGCCATCGGGATTTGCGCCGACTTTCAGAACGACCTGCTTGTCCGCGGTTTCTTCGAAGAAGCTGTAAATATTGTCGGAGGCGTGCAGATCGCGGCCGTTGACGGCAAGGATGTAATCTCCGGCCTTGACGTTGACGCCGGGTTGGGTGAGCGGAGCCTGGTTGCCGGGATTCCAGTTTTCTCCGTCGTAAACCTTGGCGATTCGGTAACGATTATTTTCGAGACTATAGTCGGCGCCGAGCAGGCCGCCTCTCAACTTCTTCGGTTCGGGGGCTTCGCCACCGCCGACGAACATGTGACCGACTGTGATCTCGCCGAGGCATTCCTCGAAAAGATAAGTAAGTTCGGCGCGCGAGGCGATGCCGTCGAGGTAAGGCGCGTATTTCTTCTTAGCCTTGTCGAGATCGAGGCCGTGATAGTGCGGATCGTAGAAAAAATCGCGTTCGATGCGCCAGGTCTCGTTGTAGATCTGTTTCCACATAGCGCGGGGCTCGACGTAGACTTCCCAGCCATCGAGCTTGAGCGGGCCGAAACCGGGCTTGGGCGGGCCACCGCCGCCGGGAGCGTCGTCGACGGACGCAGTGATCCAGGAGTCGCCCTTGCGGTAGAGAATTTTTTCGCCGTCGAAGGAAACGGCGAAGTCGTTGATTTCGTCCATGAGCTTGTCGACCTTGCGCTTGCTGAGGTCGAACTTCTGGATGGTCTGATTCAGGTTGGGATAATCGTTTTCGGTGAGGACGGGCGGCGCCTCGGAGAGAAAAAGAATTCCTGACTTGCCGGGCAGGAGGTTGACGTAGTTCTTCGCCGGAATGGGGAGCGCGAGGATGCGCTGGCTGATGTTGTCGAGATCGATTTTGACGACGACTTCTTCTTTCTTGTCTTCTTTCTCTTTCTCTTTTTCTTTGTCTTTGTCTTTATTCTTATCCGCGTCGTTGCTCTTGGCGGCGTCTTTGGTTTGATCTTTGGTCTTGTCCTTGTCTTTATCTTTCTCTTTGTCCTCCGTCTTCTTTTCGTCTTTTGATTTTTCCTCGTCGCTTTCCGGGGCGAGAGGGGATTTCTCGTCTTTGCTGAGGACGGCGACATAGACGCTGCGCGAGACGCGATGCTCCTGGCTCGTCATGTCGAGGCCGGCGGTGCTGAGGCCGACATCGGTCGAGGCGGTGAAGTAGAGATACTTTCCGTTCTTGTCCCAGGCGGGAAATAGCGCGTCGCTCATGCCGTCGGTGATCTGGAAGGCTTTCCCCTGATCGAGCGAGTAGACGAATACTGCGTGCTGGCCGCTGGGAAGCTGCCTGGAGTAGGCGATCCACTTGTTGTCGGGCGACCAGGTCTGGCTGAGTTGCGTGGGGCCGAATCCGCCGAAGTAGTCGGTGTCGACGAGTTTGGGAGCGGGTTTGTCGAGATCGACGTACCAGAGCTGCAGACGCTTATCGCTGTAGGCAATCTTCTTGCTGTCGGGTGACCAGGTGGGCGAGTAAAAAAACGATGGAGGATTGCCGAGGTTGATGTGGCGCACCGTCCCCAGGCCGGTCTGGTCGCGGATCGCGAGTTCATATTCGCCCGATTCGTCGGAGAAGTAGGCGATAGATTTTCCGTCGGGCGACCAGGATGGATCGCGGTCGGCTACGGCGGGGCTGTGCGTGATGTTGCGAATGTCGCCCTTGTCGGTAGGGACAGTGAAGATTTCTCCCCAAGCTTCGAAAACGGCGCGGGCTCCGGTGGGCGAGAGATTGAAGTTCTGGATGCGTTTGGGGTCGACCTTGGCGAAATGCGGACGGACAGCTTCGATGTCGCCGGCGACGTGGATGGTTATGTTTCTTGCCTGATGAGTTTGCAGATCGAAGAGCTTGATCGCGCCGAATTGTTCGATGACGATGGCGTCGGGTCCGGCAGAGGCAGTCTTGAAGTCGAGACCGTCGCTGTGCAGCGCTTCAGAAACCTGTTTTGTTTTCGTGTCGTAGGCGAAGAGGCTGACCGGGCCGTTGCGGTCGGAGAGAAAGTAGATCGTATCGCCGATCCACATCGGGTTGTCGTCGTTGGAATTTTCGCGGGGAATTTTGACGATGCTGGAATCTTTGAGATCGAGAATCCAGATGGGAGTGGTCTGGCCGCCGTGATAGCGCTTCCAGGCGGGCTGCCACTTCGTATGCGGCACGTAGGCGAGGTGCGATCCGTCGGGCGAAAAGCTGGCGGCTTCAGCAATGGGGATGGGTAGTTGCGTGGGAAATCCGCCTTCGACAGGGACAGAGTAGAGCTGGTCTTCGTAGTGCATGAAGCTGCTGCCCCACGAATTGAAAAGAATTTTCTTGCCGTCGGGAGTCCAGCCGGCAACATCTTCTTCGGCGGGATGAAAAGTCAGGCGGCGAGGCACGCCGCCAGCCGCGGGAACCGTGTAGACGTCGCGGTTGCCGTCATATTCGCCGGTGAAGGCGATCGTGGAGCCGTCGGGGGAAAAGTATGGCAGCATCTCGACGCCGACGCCGGAGGTGAGGCGGTGCGCGTCGCCGCCATCGCGGCTGACGATCCAGAGATCGCCGCCATAGTTGAAGACGATCTGCGTCTTGCTCACGGTGGGAAAACGCAGCAGCAGTGGAGGATCGTTTGGGGCGGCTTGCAGGAATGTCGAGGCGAGGGCGAGCGTTGCCACAGCAAGACATTTGCGCATGTTGGGGCTCCAGAGGATTGTGCGGCACTTTTCACCGCGTAAAGACGAAGGGGAATCTTATTTGCGCGGAATGGCGAAGGTCAAGACGTGGCGGGATACGAGTAGCGTCCGAATTTCGAAGCAAAGGCAAAAGCCTCTAACCGCGAAGAACGCAAAGGTTTCGCAAAGGTCGCAAAGAAGGGCAAAACCGAAAGCGGAGGATCCAAATTCAGGTTAGGGACTCTTCGGTTTTCCCTTGCCGGGCAGGCCGGCGGGGTTTTCGTGGGTGCGCTCGCGGAAGTTGCCTTTCATTCCTGCGGCCAGCTTCACCGTTGATGCTCCGAATTTGTCTCGCAGGCGATCGGCCGCGGCTAGCGCGTCTTTCCAGCGCTGCTGACGGGGCGCGTCGAGCAAGTTGATCTGATCGGGCTGGGTGGTGAACGATGACGCGTGCACTCCCAGCAAGCGGACTTGCGCGCCCTTTTTCCAGTTCTTGCGAAACAGGATACGAATCTGCTCGAAGATTTCGGTGTCGAGCTGCGTCGGACTCGGCGGCGTGTGGGCGCGAGTGATCGTGGTGAAATCTTTGTAGCGCAGCTTGAGCTGCACCGTGCGGGCGTAGAAGCCGGCTTCGCGCAGGCGGCGTCCCACCATTTCGCTGAGGCGCATCAACGTGGCTTCGAGCTGCGCGACGTCGGCGGTGTCTTCGTTGTAAGTGTGTTCATGGCTGATTGACTTCGCGTCGAGGTCGGCGCCGACTTCGTTGTCGAACCATCCGCCAGCGTCTTCGCCGCGCGACTTGCCGGCGAGGGCGAGTCCCCATTTGCCGAAGCGTTGTTCGAGTTCGCCGTCCTCGAGGCGGGCGAGGTCTCCGACTTTCTTGATGCCGAGCGCGTGGAGATGACTCTCCATGACTTTGCCGACGCCGGGGATTTCGCGCACGTCGAGCGGGGCGAGGAATTTCGATTCTTGGCCGGGGACGATATAGAGCACGCCGTTGGGCTTGGCCTGCGCCGAAGAGACTTTGGCGATGAGACGCGAGCTTCCGATTCCGACCGAGCAGTTCAGATGCGTTTCGGATTTCATGCGCTGGTGCAGCGTGTGCGCGGCTCTCAGCGGAGGACCGTGCAGGCGCTCGGTGCCGGTCATGTCGAGATAGGCTTCGTCGATGGAAGCCATCTCGACTTGCGGGCTGAAGGCGCCGAGAACTTTGTAGACTTTCTCGGAGCACTCGCGATAGCGCTCGGGATGCCCGTCGACGAAAATGGCTTGCGGGCAGAGTTTGGCGGCGGTGCGAAGCGGCATGGCGGAGTGCACTCCGAACTTGCGCGCCGCGTAGGAGGCGGCGGAAACTACGCCGCGCTCGTCGCGCTGTCCTCCGACCACGACTGGCTTGCCTTTCAGCGAGGGATCGAAAAGTTCCTCGACCGAGACGAAGAAGGCGTCCATATCGACGTGGAAGATGGTGCGGGGGAAGGCGGGCTGTTGCGCGGCAGCCATGCTGAGGGAATTTTAACCGACGGGCCGGCTGGCGGTGAAATCTTGTCGGTGTCCGTTCCAGCTTTCCCAAAAGGAGGAATTAATGCGATTATTATGCGCGAAAACGGTCGCGCGGCGGTGCTTAATGAAGTTTCAACGGCTCGAATGGCTTGCAGACTTCGTTTTAATGTTAGCTATGTTCCTCGCCGGAAATGCTCTGTTTAAATTGCACGCAGCGGGTCAACCGCTGACCGGGCTTGTGCTTGAGTCAATCTTCATGGCGGCGTTTTTCAGCCTTTTTAATTACATTAGGAAACATGGAGACGATTGAACTTAAGAGGCCACGGCCGGAGTGAACGGCGGCGGTCATTGAGGACGTTCCTCATTCATTGACCAGGGGCCGTCCCTCCGGATCAAACGGGCTGGATCAAACCAAGACTTTTTCCGCGGCGACCTGGGTTGCTCCACGCATCTGCTTCACCTTCTCGTAGACCTTGCCGTACTCCCGCGCCGAGGCGTTCCAGGAAAAATCTTTGCTCATGCCGTTGCGCATCAGGACTTGCCACGAGGTTTGATCGCGGAAGGCTTCGAGGGCCAGCTTGATCGTCAGCAGCAGGGCTTCGCCGTTGTATTCGGTGAACTTGAAGCCGGTGCCTTTGCCGGTGCGGGCGTCCCAGGGTTCGATGGTGTCGTCGAGGCCGCCGGTGGCGCGAACGATGGGGACAGTTCCGTATTTCAGGCTGTAAATCTGGTTCAGGCCGCAGGGTTCGTAACGGGACGGCATCAGGAACATGTCGGCGCCGGCTTCGATTTTGTGGGCGGTGGCGTTGTCGTAGGCGACTCTTACGGCAATCTTGTGGGGAAATTGTTTGTTGAGGCGGAGGAACATTTCTTCGTAGGGCTTGTCGCCGGTGCCGAGGGCGACCATGATCATTTCCTCGCGGGCGAGGCGGTCGGCGATCTGCGAGATCAGGTCGAATCCTTTCTGGGCGGCGAAACGGGAGACGATTCCGATGACGGGCAGCTTGGGGTCTGCGTTCGACATACCGAAGGCGGCTAGCAGGTCCTGCTTGTCTTTATTCTTGCCGGAGAGATCCTGCGGGGAAAATTTGGCGCTGGTGAACTTGTCGGTCTGCGGGCTCCACTCTTCGTAGTCAACGCCATTGAGAATTCCGGTGACGGTGGAGGCGCGGTCGCGGAGGACGCCTTCGAGGCCGAAGCCGTATTCGGCGGTTTGAATCTCCTGGCTGTATTTGCGGCTGACGGTGGTGACGAAATCGGAATAAGTCAGCGCGCCTTTGAGAAAGTTAACCTGGCCGAAAAATTCCATCTTCGAAATAGTGAAGAGATCCCAGGGCAACATCAGCAGAGGCAGAGTTTCGGGCGGAAACAGTCCCTGATAGCCGATATTGTGAATGGTGAAGACGACGCCCACGTCGCGGAAGGCGGGATCTTCGGCGTAAATTGTGCGCAGCAGGACGGGAACCAGTGCGGACTGCCAATCGTGGCAATGGAAAATTTGAGGAACGCCGAGAATTTTTGTGGCTTCGATCACGGCTCGGGAGAACAGGGCGAAGCGTTCGGCGTTGTCGGGATAGTCTCCGGCGACGGTGCCGTAAAGAGCGTCGCGATCGAAATATGGCGGGTACTCGACGAAATAAAAACGCACGCCGCCCTGACTGCCTCCGCTAACGACGGAGGCGAAACGGTACTGGTCGTCGAAGGGGATAGTGATGCTGCGAACCACTGTTGCGGGGTCGGTCAACCTGGTCTGGCGATAACGCGGCAGAAAAACGCTGACCTGATGGCCGAGCGCGGCGAGGGCGCGAGGCAGCGCGCCGACCACGTCGGCCAGGCCGCCGGTCTTGGAAAAAGGAACCCCTTCCGAGGCGGCGAATACGATGTGCATGAGTGCGAACCTCCTGCGAGCGCACGTTGGCCGCGGCTCACGCTATGATGAGTGAATCTCGGGTCATGGTCCGGCCAGGATGTCGAACCGACTTGCAAGTTTACTGCCCGAAGAAATGAGGGGTCAACGTGCCCAAGGCATCTTCCGCGCGCCGGCCGCAAAGCAAGCCTAAATTGGGACAGCATTTTCTGGCCAGCGAAGAGGCGGCGGCGCGAATTGTGGACGCACTCGGCGACGTATCGCAGAGCACGGTTCTCGAAATCGGGCCGGGGCGCGGCATGCTCACTTCCCTGCTGGCCAAGCGGGCGCGGCGGCTGATTGCGGTGGAACTGGACCGCGTGATGGCGGCGCAGCTTCGGCTGGAGTTTGGCATGGCGCGGAATGTGGAGATCATCGAGGCCGATATTCTGGCCATTGATTTCGATTCGCTGTTCGGGCCGAAGCCGGGGCTGGGGCGTCCAGGGATTGATCTCAAGCCGGAGCCGGTGAGAGTGGTGGGCAATCTTCCTTATTACATTACGTCGGACATTCTGCTGCGGCTGTTTGCGTTCTCGAAATATTTCGACAGCATCGTGATCATGGTGCAGCGCGAGGTCGCGGACCGCATCGCGGCCGAACCGGGCGGGCGCGATTACGGAATGCTTTCGGCTACGGCGCAGTTGTATGCTCGGGTTGAAAAATTGTTCACGCTGCCGCCAACGGCGTTTGTGCCACCGCCGAAGGTGCATTCGACTGTGCTGCGGTTGACCATCGATCCGCAGCAGGAAAAGCTGGGCGTGGCGGGCGACGGCTTCGTCGATTTTCTGCGGCTCTCGTTTGGGCAGAAACGCAAGACGCTGTGGAACAATCTGAAAGCGAAGTATGATGGCGCCGAGTTAAAGCATGCTCTGGCCGAGGCTGACGTGAAGGCGACGGCGCGGGCTGAGACGCTGAGCCTTAAACAGAGTGCGGCGCTGTATCTGGCTTTGCGCGACGGCGGCGGCGGGTCTTAATCTTTTCTTGCGATCTTTTCTTGCCGTTTTCTCTTGCGGTTCGTCCTTGCGGTTATCTTCCCGCGGGCTCACCGAAAGGAGGGCCTATGGTTGGCACTACTTCTCGTCACACTTCCAATTATCCGGTTCGTCAGGCTGCGGTCGCGGGACGATTTTATCCGCGAGATGCTGAGGAGTTGCGGGCGGAGGCTGGGGCCTATTTGTCTTCATCTTTGTCTTCATCCCAGGAGAGCTGCGGGCGCGTGCGGGCGGTAGGATGCATGGCTCCGCATGCGGGCTATATGTACTCCGGGCATGTGGCTGGCGCGGTGTTTGCGCGGGTGGAGATTCCGGGGCGCTGCATCGTGCTGTGTCCGAATCATACGGGGATGGGCCGGGCACTCGCGATCATGAGCAACGGTGCGTGGAAAACACCGCTAGGCGAGGTGCCGATCGATTCCGAACTGGCGGGGGCGCTCCGGCAACGATTTTCTTCTTTGGAAGAGGATGCGGCGGCACATCGGGCGGAGCACGCCGCGGAAGTCGAGCTTCCGTTCTTGCAGATGCGGCAGCCGGAGTTGACATTCGTCCCCATCGCGCTGGGGACGGGGCAGTTCGAGCCTTTGGAGCAGCTGGGCTTTGCTTTGGCGGATGTGATTGCGGCGCAGAAGGATCCCATTCTGATTGTGGCTTCGAGCGACATGAATCATTACGAGTCGGACGCGGTGACACGGGTGAAGGATCATCGGGCGATTGAGCGGATTCTGACGCTTGATCCGCGCGGGCTTTACGACGTAGTCACGCAGCAGGCGATCAGCATGTGCGGCTTTGGTCCGGCTGTCGCCATGCTCACGGCGGCGCGGAAACTTGGCGCGAGGTCGGCCGAGTTGGTGAAGTACGCGACCTCGGGGGATATTTCGGGGGATCGGGATATGGTGGTGGGGTATGCGGGGGTGGTGGTTGTGTGATTTGCGGTTGCTTTGTCGTCGACCGTTTCAGGGCAGATTGGTGGTGCTCGAGGCACAAGAGCTTTTAACCGCAAAGCTCGCTAAGAAAAGCCGCGAAGGTCGCTAAGAGAAACCAGTCGGAGTTGATTTTCTTTGCGCCCTTCGGGGAATTTCTTTGCGAGCTTTGCAGTTACGAGCTTGGGAATTCGTTTCTGCAGAATGCGCCGCCGCGCTTTGCGCTGGCGGGACAGCCGAGGCGGCTGTCTCCATATGAGCGGTTCCAAAGAACCGGGTGAAAAGCCAGTAATTCCCCGTTAAAAGCGGGCATTTGGATCAAGTACATCGGTAACTTTCCCGCGCTTCCGGCGCCCGTTAGCCTAACCGTAAACCTTACTCGGGAGAGTTCTTGCTATGGGGGATCGTTACTGGATTTGGCTGGGAGTGCGTCTGCTCATGGGCGTCGCCATCATCGCGTGGGCGGCGAGTTATGTCGGAGGACGGGGAAGCGGCGAAAAGGAATTTCAGAAAACCCTGGACGCGATGAAGCAGGTGCACAGCTTCCGCGTGGCTTCTACTTCAAGCCAGGGAACCCAGCACAACGAAATGCTGTTTGAGGTGGACTGCAATCGCGACATTGTGCATCGCCAGATGCACGCGACGGCAGACACGAACAATCCGGCGAGCACATTCAATCAGGATGACGTCCAGGTGGCTAACGAGACTTTTTTCCGCCAGAGCGACGGCTCCTGGTCGAAAGCTCGATATTCGGCAGGAGCGCCGTCGGCGAAATGGTTGTGCGGTTCGCTCACCCAGGGGACCGACAACGGGCTCATGCCGCGCTTTGCGACGATGATCCAGCGGGGCATCATCCAGGAGGGCGACAAGAAAACCGTAAATGGGGTGCGCTGCCGCGAGTGGCTGGTGACAATGAAGGGTGCGCCGGGCGGATTGGAACACGATACGGTGTGCCTTGGCCTGGAAGATCGCCTGCCCTACGAGCTGACCGTCGACTGGCAACACTCTCGAACGAATTTCTCCGATTACAACGCGGCTATCCAGTTTGATTTGCCGGAGGCTGCGGTGCAGCCGGCCAGCGCTGGCACACAAAACCCATGAACCACTGAGGGCACGACGAATCACTAAAGAATTCTTTTCACGTGTTGCCTTGGTATGAGTTGTTCTAGCTTTCGTTGATTCTCCCCCCCAACAGACTGTCATGAAAAGTTTATTTTCTGGATTTTTCGTTCGAGGGATCGCGGCCATGGCTTTTGTGGGCTGCATGAGCGTCGTGCTCTGCGCCCAGGACTCGGGAGCAGCGACTCCTTCGTTAGGCGACCTGGCCCGCCAGAACCGCGCCCAGCATGGGTCTGCGGATCAAAAGCCGAGTACCGCGCAGAGTCTCGTCGATGACATGCAGGAGGAACAGGAGGCCTCGTCGAACGCTCCGGTGGGATTTACGAATTTCGATGCGGGCGACTACCGGCTTTTTGTTCCGTATCCCTCGAGTCTTGAGGGGCGAGACAATGGCGGCGCAGTACTGCTGGGTTCGCGTCTCGGCGTTACCAACACCGAGGTGATGGCGGGAACTCCGGTTCCGATTCCGCCGAATATCAATGAAGCGCTTCTCGGCAATCTGGTGAGGCAATTGGCCTCGCTGCATGGCCAGAACGCCTACTGTTCGCCGATTCAGCAGGGCACGCGCAAGGCGTTTCGCTGCTCATGGCAGGCGAGTCCCTACTTGTTGGGTCACGAAGTCTGGGGCTCGATGGAGTTCATCGTCGGCGCGAACAGCCTGATTCCAGTGATGTGCGTCAGCCCGGACGATCCGCACCAGATCTGCGTGATCTACGACAACCGGGGACACAATACGTGCAGTGACCGGGACCGGCAGTTGTATGGCGGGGATACGCGGAAGGCGCAGGCGGCGGCCGATGCGCGCTACCGCGATGAGCGGACCACCTGGCAGATGTGCGATCAGATTATTTATCCGTCGATCCAGCTGAAGGAGGATATTGTGGTGCATCCGGCGACGGTCGCGGAGGGCAAGACTCCGAAAGTTGCAACGCCGGCGCCCGCGTTGGATAAGACAGTGGTAGCTGTCGGGTCGCCGACCACGCCTTTGGCCGATCTGGCGCGGCAGGCGCGGCAAGCGCCGCACACCGGGGCGAAAGCCACGCTCGACAACTCGGAAGGAAACGGTTCGGCGCCCGCGGGCTTTCAGTCGTTCACGGTGGCGTACTGCCTCAATCCGCAGCAATGTTCGCAGGCTGCGGTGGTGATCCCGGAAAAAATCGAAGTCGTCTCCAAGGTGAACGCACAATATGTTTTCAAGACTGTGCTGAACGGCAACCCTGTATTTCTATACGCTGGGCCGGCCGACGTGAATGCGCCTTACCGCAGCATGACCTACCCGGATTACATACGCATGCGGGACCTGGCGAATTCCAACGGATGGTCGCGGGAAAAAACCGACGGAGTGAGCACGCAGGAAGTGACGATTCAAGGGCGGCCGGCGCTGATCACTCGCTTTCGCTACGAGCGGGAGCCGAAAAAGTTCTGGGTCGGGGAGCGGGTGCTGATTGAGAACGGGGGACATCAATTCCTGCTGGGGTGCACGGCGCCGGACGAAACCTTCGCCGACGCGGAAGCGTTGTGCACCACGCTGGTGAATTCGTGGCAACCGCAATGAGATTTCGATCGGGCACAATTCGCGCGCAGATGGTGCTGGCGGGGTTCGTTCTCAGCGGAGTTATGGCCCGGGCGCAGAATTCCGCTTCTGCCCCCGGACAATCTTCTTCGGGTCAGTCGTCACAATCGTCTTCCGGACAGTCATTGGGGGACCTGGCGCGCAAGGTACGCAAGGAGCGCGGTGCGGATGGCGTTCCGGCCAGGGACAGACTCGACGGTGACGATGATGGGCCCGATTCCGGGGGGGTGTGGAGAATTCGCATGGAGGGTAGAGGGCCTGGCTATGAGGTTTCCATCACGCTGCCCCAGAGCCTGAAGTGGAAGAGGGCGGAGGCCGAACCGAGGCCGGTTCTGATTCCGCTAACCGGACCCGAGGACGATCCCGATCGCGTCATCCGCGTGTATTCGGCTGCGTTCATCTATCCCTTCCCTCCAGATGGCTCTAGAGCTTTTCTGCAAGGGTGGTTTGCGCGACCCGAATATTTTGGCCGCCCGGCACACATCGTGCTCAACGAACACGTGCAGATCGACGGCCTTCCGGCGACCATCTCGCATTTCAGCGTGACCAACGGGTCGGTAAAGTATCACGGCGTGGGCGTGGTCTTGGCGCCGAACGGCGCCAGCGGGTTTGCCTGCGTCTATCGCGATCAGGACGCGAACGCGGCCACCAGCATCTGCGACGCGATTGTGAAGTCGGCGAGCGACCAGTCGCTGGCGCCTCCGGAACCCAAGGTGGAGCGGTATGAGAATCCTGGCGGCAACAATCCGGAGGAAATCGATCATGCGGATGATGACCCCGATCAAATGGACTTGCGAAGATGAACCGGAGCGCGAGACGCCGAATGAAGCTGCGATTTTCCGTTTTGACGACGGCCAGCCTGGGCCTGTGCGTTCTCATTGGGCCGGTGGTGCGTGTGTCTGCGCAGTCGCACCCGGCGCCGGCGCCGCACAAGATTCTGCTGCGCGCCGATCTGCAGCCAGGACAAGTATTGCGCTATGAACTGGAAGCCGGCGCATCGTTTCTGCCGATCGCGGATGCCAGCGGCGCGAATCTTTTTCCGCCGCGCGGGCCGTGCGACTACTCTCTGTCTGCAATCGTGACGCTGCGGCCGCAGGCGCCGGACAAAGATGGCAACACTCCCGTAGAGGCGCGCTATAGCGACACGCGCGTGACCAGCGTGCGCTGCGCGATGGTTTCTGCAGCGGATTTTCAGAAGCGGGCGGCGGCGCTGCAGTCTTCGCCGGTTACGTTCCGCGTCGGTCCTCATGGCGAGACCGCACTGATGCATACTCCGGACGGATATTTCAAATATTGGGATGGCGGCGACCTGCTGCGCAAGGTGACGCAGGATTTGCTGCAGACAGAGTTTGCTTCGCAGCCGGTCTCTGCGGGCGCTTCGTGGAAGCCGCGCGGGCAGTTCGCGTACTCGCGCGACCGGGCGTTGAAGGATCTGGAACTGAGCGGGGCGGATCTGCGCTTCCGTAACCTGGTGCGCGTGGATGGCAAGTCGTGCGCGTGGGTGACGTCGCAGTATGTGTTTTCGCCTATCGATCTTCCGGCGGCGGCGACGGCCAGCGGCGGACGCGTAGTTCCAGGCGCCGGCAACAATGCGGTCGCGGCGGTTCTGCATATTTCTTTGTTGCTCAATCCGGCGACGCGTCACGTCGCGTGGCTGCATCGCTCGCAGACGATCGACAACAAACTGACGCTGGCCTCGCCCTATGACGATGATCCATCGGGAGACGATCCGGCTGAAGATGAGGGTGATCCGTACAACGCGCGCGATGGGCAGAATCCCGTGCCCGACCGTTCCAGCATGCGATCGGATAATCCGGGGCGCTATCCGCTCATGACTTTTCACTTTCAGGAAGAAGCGCGGGCGAGGCTTCTGCCCGACGAAGGATCGGTGGAGTGGCTGGCGGCGCTGAAGCGTTTTGAGGCAACTCCAGATCCGGAGAGCGGGACGGTACCGGTTCCAGCGACGAAAACATTTCTGCCCGGTCCGGCGATACAAGCTTCGAAGCCGGAGCTGGTAAAACGAACCACGCGGATCAGCGTGGATTCCGATTCGCTGGTTTCGACGCCGGCGGGCTTCACGCGCTACGAAAAAGGTTTATGCCGCGATGTGTGGTTCTGCGCAACCGTTTCGGTGGCGCTGCCCGGAGAAGTGGAAACCTCCGAGGACACGCCTCTGCGCACGGTTTACCTGGCAAAGCAGGGCGATCTGCTCGTCAGCGTCGCGATAGGACCGGCGCTCGATCGGCGCTCCAGCGGTCTGACCGAAGACGAAGAGCTGAAGAAACAGGCGGATTATTATCTGGCCAATTATGTCTGGCTGGCGGCCAAGCCGGGCATCATGACGAATTTTGCCGGCGCCACGTTCGATGGATACCCCAGCTTGATCGCCGAATTCAGCGCAACGCAGCGCGATCTGGCCAACATTCACGGCGTGCTTGGATTGATGCTGACGCCCTGGGGAAAAATCGTGCCGGTGAGTTGCAGCACCGATCAAACCGCTCCGGAATGGCAGGCGCTGTGCGAGCGGGTCATCACATCAGTGAGTTTGCGGCGGTGAGTTAGGAACCGGACCGCGGGGCTAAAGCCCGGAATCTCTTATCCCGCTTTACGCGGCGCTGAAGCGCCGGCAGCGCAATCTGTCGTTCTCACGCACACTCTAGTTCTCACGCACACTCTAAATTCCCTAGTCCTCGCGGGCTAGTGGTGCACCCCACCGCCGCCGCCCCCAACGTGTCCGCCGGCAGACGAAGAGTGCATGGTGGTCGACGTCGGCGGCGCGCTGCGCGGGTCGCCGAACTCTGACATCATGCCTGAGTTCGTGCCCGAAGTTGCAGCGAACTGCGGCCCCGGACGCACTTCGACGAATCCGCTTCTCGCGACTTCGCGATTGAGCTGATGGAGACCTTCGACGGAGCCACGCGGAAGTCCCAATCCCGCAGAACCGGCGTTCAACATTATCCGCGTCGGGAACGTGGAAGAAACTGGTTTACCAAAGATTGGCCCGCCTCTGCCGACTGCAACCGTGTTGACCGAACCTGTTGGCGCGACTAACGGGTGAACGAGCGCAATGCCGCTCACACGAGGCACTGCCGACCAGGCGTTAAACCCTCCGGGCTGCCACATCCAACCGCGGTTGGGAATCGAGATCCAATTGCCGTAGAGATAGGGCGTCCATCCCCAGGGGTAGGCGGAAACGTACATGTAGCCGTAGCCGGGATACCACGACCACGCGCCATCCATGAACGGATTCCAGCCGGCGCCGGTGAAGTAGGGCTGCCACATCATGCCGTAGCCGGGAATATTGCTGTAGCTGCCGTAGTAGCCGAGGTCACTGGCGCCGTATCCGTAGGGTGAGGGATCGTTTTTCGCGACGTATTGCTGGTGGTACTGAGTCGCGTCTTTGTCCCAGGAATCGAGCGGAGCCTCGGTAACATTATTGGCGACGGTGGATTTGTCGTTGTCCGCGGCATTGAAGGTTGCGGTCTTCTTCTTCGCGACGACAACCGTGCCGGAAGGACTGTCCACGCTGACTTCGCCCTTAAAGACGGCAAGATTAGCGACGTCGGTCGAAGTATCGACGCGGAAGTGCGCTTCGTGATCGAGCATTAGCTTTTCGCGGGAGAAATTCAGGCTGATCTGGTCACCGCTTTTGCCCAGCCAGTTGACGTAGGCCATGCCCTCGACGAGATTGATCACGGAAATGTGCTGGCCGGAGTCTGTGACGCCGAGAGTGCTGAACTCGATGGTGGAGTCGGGAGTGAGGCGAACGGTGCTGCCGTCTTCGAATTCGATTTCGGCGCGGGCCCGGTCGCGCGTCTTCAACTGCGTTCCCTGCGTGATGGGAAGATTGAGGAAGGCGTTTTCAAAACCGATGCCGGTGTTTTTGTCGATGAGAACTGAACCCTGCACATCGCTCAGGCGAACGATTCGGGCTTGCGAACCTGCGAAGGCGGGCAGCGCGAGCAGCGCACCAGCGGCAGCTGCCAGAAGAACCCGGCCAAATCCGGACAGAGATGGTTTGGACATTGCAGCCTCCAGGATCTTGCCTGCCTATTAGAACACGGTTTTGGGATGGCAATTGTAAAAGGTTGGTCGCCGGCCGGAATGCAGGTGACCGGGATGTCAATGGCGCGGCAACCCGAGGCAAAAGCTACTTCGCCCCTTTTTCTGCGGCACCCTGGGCCATGATCTGCTGGGCGCGCGCCCGCACGACGTTCATGACCGACGGATCGTCGTGAATCTCCTGCAGAACGGGCTTTACCGCCTGCAATTCGCTGAGGGTGCCGCGCCGGACTTCATCCTCCATGCGCTTGAGTTCTTCATCGAGGGCCAGTTTCTGGTAGCGGTGGTAATGAGCGAGGCGGCGGCCAAATTCGAGGGTCGCGGCGACGTTCTGGAAGAGGTCGGTCAACTCCTGGATCGGGGGCAAAGTGGAAAAATTGTATTCAGCGCTCGCATTGTGTTCGCCGTCTTTGTAGGTCAGTTTCTTGGCTCCCGTAAAGGCCAGCTTCTTGTTGCCGGAGTCGATCTTGCCGGAAAAATCATTGGCACGGGCGGCGAGAGCGAAGACGCGGGCCCGGGTCGCGTCGGTAAAGTCGAAGTCGGTTTCGTAGGTCTCGCGGTCGTCGGAGTCCGTCGAGATTTTCCCGGAACATTCATAGTGAGCGCGGCCGTCGGAGGTCACGGAGATCGAATAGCGCTCGGGATCGGAGCCAGGAAAGTCGAGGGAGAAAGTAACTGTGGGGAGATCTGCGGCGTGAACGGGGAAACTCAGCGGCAGGACGATTGCCAGCACTACCGCCCCGCGCATGACCGCATTCACGGTTTCGCGCATAAGAAATTATGCCAAAAATCGAGGCGCCGGTCGCGAGAGGCTCTGGTCACCGTGCGACGGCGCGCTGCCGGTTGAGCGTGCCTGCCGTATGCAGATGGCAGATGGCGATGGCCAGCGCGTCGGAGGCGTCCATGGGTTCGGGGAGCGCGGGAAGCTCCAGGAGCCGGGTGACCATGTGCTGCACCTGCTGTTTTTCGGCGCGCCCGTAGCCCACGACCGACGACTTGATGGTGAGCGGCGAATATTCGGCGACCTTGAGGCCGGCTGAGGCCGCGGCCAGCATGGCGACCCCGCGGACTTGTCCGAGTTTGAGCGCCGACTTTACGTTCAGAGCGTAGAAGACGTCTTCGATTGCGACCTCGTCGGGACGTTGTTCAGAAATGATTGCGCTGAGCCGCACGTAGATGCGCGAGAGGCGAAGCGGCAGAGCTTCGCGAGTGGAAAGTTTGATTGCGCCGCATGACAGGTAGGCCAGCCTGCCGCGGGAGTCCATGTCAACCACGCCGTAGCCGGTATACTCTCCGCCGCAATCGATGCCGAGGACGCGCATGTGAGTGCAGTGTACCGCGGAAGGAGGAACGGGCCTAGTGGTTAGGATTGTGCCGCGAATCGCCTGCTTCTGGAATCCCACTCTGCCAGGAAAGCTAAAATTGGAGAACCGATGATTCTCCCGCCGGAGAACAGTGTCCTGATCCTACACAAGTCAAAAGCCTGGGCCCACCCTCCCGGTCAGCCTAAACTGTCAATTAGTGCAATCGCCTGGGACGCGAGTTTTCTCAGGTAAGAAGAGGTTTCCCGTTCGGCAAACTCGGCAAGGAGTGAGCGCACACTAAGTCGCTGTCGCGGGTTTAAGATACGGATTCGGTTCGTTTTGAACCATGTCATGTCCGGAATCAGGTCACGCCGAGGGCTGAATGTGTACACAACGAAATTGCGAACTTCGTTCTGACCGTCGATGTTTTCTAGCGAGCAGAGAAGCCAAGCCGGAAGAAACGACGTAAAGGCTTCATCCGTAAGCAGCGCCAAGCCGCCCGGCTGCCCGTATATGAAGTTGGTCAGAATTTCCGTCCACTTCCTCCCATTAAGCGCCTCATAAAGAAACTTATCGTCGTCGAGAATTGCGTTTTCTTCGGTCAGTTCTGGGAGCCAAGCGCCGTCATTGGGAGTGACTTTGCCTGTATACGGTTCAGCAGGAAATGAGCGCAGAATCAATTCGCGCAGAGCGGCTAGTCGTTCATCCGATCCTCTTTGTTTCTCGTTCTTATCTTCGTTGATGCTCATGTCGCGTACCTTGACCGCCCCAAGGTCTACTTGCGGCTTCCCCGCAGGAGGGTTCTATCTAGAGACGCCCCTTCCAGTATTTGGGCTTTCGGCTCGTATGGGCGACTGCGACGATCTGAATTTCCGTGGCGACGCGTTCGCGGTAGATCAGGATGAATGGAAACCGACTGAGCAGGAACCTGCGGGTAGAATAAGCGCCTTTCGCCCAACTCCGCGGGGCGCGGACGATTTCCGCGAGCGCCCGATTCACTTCGGCGTCGAACTTGAGAGCGGCGTCCGGGCTACGCTCCAGGTACCAATCGGCAGCGTCGTATTCCTCGGCAGCTTCGGCGTGAAATTCGATGCCCTCAATGGGCATTGGGTAACTTCGATAGGTTGCGCTTGCGAACTTCTGACCAGGACACCGTTTTCGCCGTGCCTGAATTCAGTTCCTCTATTCGCCTCCCGATCTCAGCTTCCCATGCCGCGAGCGCACCTTCATCGACCTTGCCGTCCAAGTTGGAAATGAGGGAGTCGGCCAACGCCTCCTGCTCCTCAACGGAAAGAGACAAAGCTTGTTCAAGCAGTTTGGAAACTTCCGGAGTCATTTGCGACATGTCCACCTCATTGAGCCTATTTTATCGCAGGAACTCTGCTCTAGCAGCACTTCGGCCGCCGCGCGTGGACGGCCTCCCGCTCGCGCCAAAACGCGGCGTAGGCCGCGCTTGACGACTTCATCTGCGTGCGGGCGAGGAAACGCGTGTACGCGGATTCGTCGAAAATCTCGCGCAGGGTGGCGAGCAGAGTGCCAAAGAGAGTGCCGATCAGACCAGCTACGAAGATTCGGCGTGCCTTCATGGCATTGTTCATCCTCGCTCCTCGGCCAGGCGGGTCATTACGAACGGAGTCTCTTTCACTCGAGCCTCTTTCCCTCCAGTTAAGACGGCGGTCCATTGGCGCGCCGATTCGAGCAGAACCAGAGCGACCATCACGACCAGAATCGCGGTTACGGCGGCGTCCAGACGGTTGTTGAAGATCAGGCGGGCCGTCGCGGCCGTGGCCGGTCCGGAAGCGAGCGCGTGCGCCTGCGCCAGGAAACCGATGCGCGGACTGGGATCGAATACTTTGTGCCACGATGCGGTGAACGTTACCGCAACCAGCCAGAGCAGCGGCACGAGCGTGACAGCGGCATACTTCGCGCGATGCATCTTGATGATGATGGTCGTCGCCACGCACAACGCGACCGTGGCCAGCAACTGATTGGCGATGCCGAACAGCGGCCACAGCGAATTGATTCCGCCCAGAGGATCTTTGACGCCCTGCCACAGGAAATATCCCCAGGCCGCGACGACAAAGGCGCTGGTGGCGAGAATCGAGGGATACCAACTGGTTCGCCCAAGAGGCTTGTAGATGTGACTCAGGGCGTCCTGAATCATGAAGCGGGCCACGCGGGTGCCGGCGTCAAGAATCGTCAGAATAAATAACGCCTCGAACATGACGGCGAAGTGGTACCACAGCGCCATCACTGTGTCGCCGCCGAGGCTTTGCGAAAAGATGCGCGCCATGCCCACGGCAAAGGCGGGCGCGCCTCCGGTGCGGTTGAACAGAGTTTGCTCGCCGACGGCGTGGGCGAGCGCCTGCATGTCGGCCGCGGTGACGGGGAATCCCCAATTCGAGATGGTTGCGGTCGCGGCCGTGGCGGTTGAGCCGACGACTCCGGCGGGGCTGTTGATCGCAAAGTACACACCTGGCTGCAGCACACAGGCGGCGATGATCGCCATCACAGCGACGGCCGACTCGGCCATCATGGCTCCATAGCCGACGATGCGGGTCTCGGTTTCGCGGGCGATGAGCTTGGGGGTGGTTCCGCTGGAGATCAGCGAATGAAATCCGCTGATCGCGCCGCAGGCGATGGTAATGAAGGCGAAGGGAAATATCTTTCCTGCGAAGACCGGGCCGGTGCCGTCGACGAAGCGGGTCAACGCGGGCATGTGCAGTGTCGGATGCAGGGCCACGATGCCGATTCCGAGCAGTGCGATGGTGCCGAGTTTTACGAACGTACTGAGGTAGTCGCGCGGGGCCAGCAGCAGCCAGACCGGTAGCGCCGACGCCGCGAATCCATAAATGATGATCAGGATGGCGAGAGTCGGCCCGGTCAGGCTGAAGATGTGCGCCATGTCGGGATTTAGCGAAGCCCACTTGCCTCCCCAGATCGCGAGCAGCACGAGAATAAAGCCGATGACGGAAACTTCAAGCACTCTGCCGGGACGAATGCGGCGCAGATAAAGGCCCATCAACAGGGCGATGGGGATGGTCATCGCGATCGTAAACGTGCCCCAGGGGCTGTCTTTCAAGGCGTTCACAACGATGAGCGCGGCCACGCCGAGCAGAATCACGAGGATCGCGATCACTGCGACGTAGGCGACGAAACCGCCGACTGGGCCGATTTCCTCTTTGGCCATTTCGGTGAGCGACTTGCCGTCGCGGCGAACAGAGAACAGCAGGATGACGAAATCCTGCACACAGCCGGCGAAGACGGCGCCGGCGAGCACCCAGAGTGTTCCGGGAAGATAGCCGAACTGCGCGGCCAGCACTGGACCTACCAGCGGCCCTGGTCCGGCGATAGCGGCGAAGTGATGTCCGAAGACCACCCACTTGTTGGTGACGAGAAAATCGCGGCCGTTTTCGAGGCGTTCAGCCGGTGTGGCGCGTAGGGCGTCGAGAGCGAGAATTTTCGCTGCAATGAACTTGCTGTAAAAGCGGTAGCCGAAGGCGTAACAGCAAGTTGCGGCCACTACCAGCCAAAGGGCGTTGATTGGTTCGCCGCGGTGCACGGCCACAACCCCAACCGCGGCCGCACCGAGAATTGCGACACCCGCCCATGCGAGGATTGTTAGTGTGTTTTTCATGCCCCGTTCTTCATACCCTTTTCTTCGTGCCCCGGAGCATTGTGGCGAATTCCGGGCCATAGCGCAAATGTCAGTTTGAGAAAATCATGTTCGCCTGACGGAGGCGTGGATTCCGCTTCCGAGGCCGGGTTTGCGGGCCTGCCGCTGCTCGCGCAAGCCGCGCTGCGAGTTTCAGCGTGCGCGGGTTTGGTGTTACTCTAATGCTTCCGAAAGGTTGCCATCCCCGGCGTTTTGGGCCCTTCGTCTGTCCCTTGCGGCTGGGTGGATTCCACGGACCTCATCCCAAAACGCGTATTGAGGAGCGAACGATGAAAGTTGGCATATTAACTGGCGGCGGCGACTGCCCTGGCCTGAATGCGGTCATCCGCGCCGTGGTGCGCAAGGGTGTTTTTCATTATCACGACGAATTTGTAGGCTTTCTGGAGGGCTGGCGCGGCCTGATTGAAGACAAGAGCATGCCGCTGAACCTGGACGCCGTGGGAGGCATTCTGCCGCGCGGCGGAACGATTTTGCGGACGTCGCGCACGAATCCCTCGAAGCGGCCGGACGGACTGGACCGTTGCATAGCCACGATCGAAAAGAACAAGATCAACGCGCTGGTTGCGATTGGCGGCGACGACACCTTGTCGGTCGCGCAGAAACTTCATGAAAAGGGCGTGAAAGTCGTCGGCGTCCCAAAGACGATCGACAACGATCTCGGTGGCACCGACTACACGTTCGGATTCGATACGGCGTGCAACATCGTCTGCGAAGCGATTGATCGTCTGCACACCACGGCCGAGGCCCACAACCGCGTGATGGTTGTGGAAGTGATGGGACGCGATGCGGGCTGGATCGCTCTCTACAGCGGCATCGCCGGCGGGGCAGATGTGATCCTGATTCCCGAGCGGCCGTTCGACATCGATCAAGTGGCGGAATCGTTGCGTCAGCGGCACGAGCGCGGACGCTACTTTTCCATCGTCGTGGTCGCCGAGGGGGCAAAATTTTCAACCAAGGGCGGCGAGGGAGATGCCATCCAGCAGGATATGGGCAAAGATGAATTTGGCCACGCCAAGCTGGGCGGGGTGGCGAACGTCCTGTCGAAAGAAATTGAGAAACGAACGGGGTATGAGACGCGCGCGGTGGTGCTGGGGCACATCCAGCGTGGCGGTTCTCCAAGCGCGTTTGATCGCGTTCTCGCGACGCGTTACGGGTTGGGCGCGATTGACATGGTGCATCGCGGGGAGTTTGGCTGCATGGCCGCGCTGCGCGCGAACAAGATTGTCTCGATCCCTCTGAAAGAGGCGATCGCGCGAAACCGCACCGTGGATCAGGAGATGATCCAGATCGTGGACGGACTTTTCGAAGAAACTGGTGTGAAGGAAACGGCGAGCAGTTAGCTGCTGGCTTTCAACCGAATGGTCGCCTGAATCTTCGTCGGCGTCTCAGCCGTATCCCGGCCTCCGCCTGGCACCGCGCGGAGGCTGTTTTCTTCCCGAATCGTTTTCTTCCCACATCGTCTTCTTCCCAGAGCAAGGCTGGCGTAAAGTAGTGCGGGACTCGCGCCCATCACGATGCAAATTCTCTACGCCCGCCTTGCACCTGCACTGCTCGCGATTCTTGAACTGACGTTGATGATCGGCGCCGGAGTGCTGATCCTCCGATCGCAGTGGCAAGGGCGAGGCCGCTCCGGAACGGGCGAGGTTCACTTCAGTTCTCGGGCCTTCAGACTATTGGCACGGCGGCGGAATCTTGCCGTGTTGGCGGTGGGCACCGGCGTAATCGCGGTGCGGGTTGCGCTGATTCCGCTGCTCGGCGTTCCTCAGCCAAGATTTCATGACGAGTTCAGCTATCTTTTAGCGGCCGACACCTTCGCGCACGGCAGGCTTACGAATTCCACTCCCGCGATGTGGGTTCACTTCGAGACCTTCCACGTCATCGAACATCCGACCTACATGTCGATGTATCCGCCGGCGCAAGGGCTGGTGTTGGCCGCGGGGCAACTGATCGGGCGGCCTTGGATCGGGCAGTTATTCGTGACGGCCGCGATGTGCGCAGCGCTGTGCTGGATGCTGCAAGGCTGGATGCCGCCGCGGTGGGCTCTGTTCGGCGCCGTGCTGGCGGCGCTGCGGCTCGGCATTCTGAGCTACTGGATGAATTCCTACTGGTGCGCTTCGGTCGCGGCTCTGGGGGGAGCGCTGGTGCTGGGAGCGTGGCCGCGGCAGCGCCAGCGTCCGTCCGCGAGTTTGTCGATTACGCTGGCTGTGGGACTTGTGATCCTGGCCAACAGCCGGCCCTATGAAGGTTTCATCTTTGCGATTCCAATCGCCCTGGTCATGCTGACGCGACTGTTTGGGCCGCGCTGCTGGCGGTGGAAGCAGCCTCTGTCGCGCGTCGTTCTGCCGATTCTGATCGTGCTGATTCTCGGCGGATTGCTGACCGGCTTTTACTACTATCGCGTGACTGGTTCGCCGTTTGTGATGGCGTATCAGGTGAATCGCGAGCAATATGCGGCGGCTCCCTACTTTGTGTGGCAGAGGGCGCGGCCGGAGCCGGAGTATCACAACGCCGTTATGCGCAACTACTATCGGCGGGAGCTTGCGGATTTTGAACAGAACCGGACCTTCAGGGGATATGTGCAACGCGGCGCGGAAAAGATTATCGCCTGGTGGCAGTTTTACCTGGGCCCGCTGCTGACGGTGCCGCTGCTGGCATTGCCCTGGATGGCGCGCGACCGCAAGATGAGGCTGCCGCTGGCGATATGCGGGGTGATGATCGCCGGCTTCGCGGTGCAAACTTGGACACTGCCTCATTATTTTTCTCCAGCGACCGGAGCGCTCTACATTTTTCTGGTTCAAGGCCTGCGCTATATCTGGCAGTGGCGCAGGCACGCGGGCGAGGCGGGGCGCGCCGTGGTTCGGGCCGTGCCGCTGTTGGCTTGCGCGATGATCCTGATTCGCCTCACGGCCGTGGCGACGCATACGCGGATCGAACCAGATTGGCCGCGCGGCAATCTGGCGCGGGCGAAGATGTTAAACCGGCTGCGCGGATTGCCGGGCGAGCAACTTGTGCTGGTCCGCTATGGAGACCATCACACTCTCGACGAGGAGTGGGTGTGGAATGAGGCATCGATCGACAGCGCGAAAGTAGTATGGGCGCGGGATCTGGGCGAGAAGGAAAATCAGGAATTGCTGGAATATTTCAAGGATCGCAACGTATGGCGGGTCGATGCGGATGATTCCGCGCCAACTTTGGAACCTCTGCCGAGGCGCGATTGACTCCGACGAACGATCGCAAGTCGGGCAGTTGGCTCACCGCCAGGCGTCTGCGGGCGCATGGCGTGATCCTCGGGCTGTGTTTGTGGCTGCTCTATGGATGGAACCTTTCGACTCCGGGGCTGCGCGATCGCAACGGAAATCTTAAAGGAACCGACTTCCTCCACTTTTACACGCTGGGCTTGCTGGCCGATGCGCACCGCGGGGCGGATCTGTATGACGTGGACGCGCAGGCTGCGTTGGCGGCTCAGCATGTACCGGAAGCCGCGGGCCTGCGCTACTTGCCGCTGTATCCGCCGCAGGTCTCGATGTTGTTCGCGCCGCTCGCTCTGCTTTCGTATGGCCGGGCTCTGGCGTTGTGGTGGGCGTTCGGCGCGCTGCTCTACGGAGTCTGTTGTTACCGCATCTGGCGCGCTTGTCCGAATCTTCGCGACCAGGGAGGGACCGTGTTGATTGTCGCGGTGGCCTTTCCTGCTTTCCTGCACTTGATCGCGTGGGGACAGACCTCTGCGCTGGCGCTCGCCTGCTTTACGGCTATATTTTTTCTTCTCCGCGCGCGGCGGGATTTTGCCGCCGGGCTGGTTCTGGGCTGCCTGATCTTTAAACCGCAGCTGGGATTGGCCGCGGCCGTTGTGTTCGTGGCGATGGGAGCGTGGCGAATCGTGGCGGGAGCAGTTCTCTCGGCTGCCGCGCAATTGGCGATTGGGGTGATCTACTACGGCGCGCAACCATTGCGGACCTGGCTGAGCCTCCTTGGCAACGTGAGACAAATCTGGCCGTGGCTTGAACCGAGGCCTTATCAGACACATTCACTGCGAACATTCTGGTCCATGCTAGTTCCGTGGGCGTCTCTGGCTTCCGGCTTCTATGTTCTGAGCGCGTTCTTTGCGCTAGCTCTGGCGATCGCGTGCTGGAGGCGTGGCGAATCGGTGCCTCTCGCGTTGCGATTCTCGGCTCTGCTGCTGGCGACAGTGCTGGTCGCACCTCATCTCACGGTGTACGACCTGGTAGTTCTCGCGCCAGCATTTCTTCTTCTTGCCGACTGGCTGGTGCAGCGAGCGCCGGATTCGTCGGGCCGTTGGCTGGGGACTCTTCTTTATCTCGCCTATATGTTGCCGCTTGCGGGGCCGCTGGCGCGCTGGACGCATGTACAACTTTCGGTGATCGCGATGGCCGCCGCGCTCTTTGTGATCTGGAGGATCAGCGCGGCGACAGCAAGTTCAACAGCTCTTAACCGCTATGGACGCTAAGGTTTCGCGAACGACGCAAGGAAGTCCGTCTCGGCGTCAGCTCGACGACTCTGTCTCGCTTCTACTGCGATGCCAACAGCGACCTGCCGAACAGGAACTCCAGCGCTTCCGGAAAGCGTCGCGCCCAGGAAGCTTCGTTGTGCGCGGCACCATCTTCAATCACGATTCGCAGGCGCTGTTCGTCGAGGCCGGCGCGGCGCAGAGTTGCGGCGAACTCGCGCACGTCCTCGACCACGCTGCGGTCGCGGTCTTCCCTTCCCGCTTCCGCAGTCCCCGTCCCCAGAAATATTCTTTCCGGCCAGACCTTTACCTGGCGGCTGTCTTTAATCGACTGCCGGTTCGACGCCCATAGCGACGGGCTTTCGAGGAGCAATCGCCCAAAGACTCCTGGGCGGGCGGAAGCGGTGTAGAGCGCGATCAGGGCTCCGAGCGAGGAACCGCCCAGTCCGGTATTTACGGCGCCGGTCGCGGCGCGATAATTTCGCGCGATGAACGGCATGACTTCCTTCATCAGAAAGGCCGGGTAGCGGCTGCCTTGCACGCGCAAAATCATGGGCTGCAGCGAGCGGTGCGGCATATATTCGCGGATGCGATTCTTGCCCGCATTGTCGAGGCCGACGATCAGCATGGGAGGAATCGTGCCTTCGCGGATCAAACGGTCCACGGTTTCATCGACTCCCCACTCGACTCCGCCGAAGGCGGTCGAGGCTTCGAACAGGTTCTGACCATCGTTCAAGTAAAGTACGGGATAGCAGCGGGTTGCGTTTTCAGGATCGTCGTATCCGGGAGGGAGCCATACGCGCAGAAAGCGGTTATTACGGAATGTGCGGCTGTGGAACGGGTGCAGCCGCAGATCTCCGGTCGCCGACTGGAGGCGAATTACTTGAGACGCAGTTTCGGCCCCGAGGTTTTCAGTCTTGTGGATTTCTACCATCAGGAAAATCGCACTCTCAGAATAGAACTGCCGGTGTGATTCACGCTCTCGCTCCTCTCATTTTGACCGCAATTGCGAGAAGGCTGATCAACGCGATCAGCAGCAGCGAGATCAAACACAAAATACACCAGGTGGTCAGAACGTAGCCCTCGATGTAGGTCAGATACAGAGCGAAGGCAAGACCGGCTATTGCCACGCCCAACAGTCGATTCGGCGTCTCGAGGCGCGCGCGCCAGAGTGTCGACAGGAGCAATAGAAAAACGTACCCGGCGACGCCGATTCCAGCGACCGGAATTCCCACAATGCTGGAATACTCGCTGCGGTTCACAATGTCGCAACTGAACCTCTGGCTGAAGTCGCAGAATTGAGTCGCAGACTTGGCGTAGTGACGTTGCAGTGAAACCGCCGAAACAATCACCCCCGTGAGCGACAAGAGAGCGATGCACGCGAAGAGTATCCTGCTTCGCTGCTGCAGCTCGGTTGCGGTTGATGAATTCAAAGAGTCATCCGTCACGGAAGCTTGCACCCGGTCTTATTGCTCAACGCTTCCAGGGACAGGACGCCCTCTTTCGGCGGATCCATTCCGAATTGCCAACTGGGAAAAAGTTTGACTCCCGCGACTCTGCACTCGGCCGCCATTTCCGACGAACCTTTGATGGCGCACTCGGTGTACGGGACATAATGAAATGCCTCGCCAAACATTTCTTTCTGCTCGAGACAATGTGGGCACCAGTACAGGCCATACATCCTCGCCTGATGGGTCGAGAGACACTGGGCAAAGGCGTCGTACTTGTGATTCTTGTAATGCCAGCCCGCGTAGTAGGTGGCCGCCAGCGCGATGAGGATGCCGCCCCAGATGAGCGTTCTCTTCATCCCACGGTTGCCACTGCCGGCGCCGTCGCGCTCCTGCTGACGTTTTCTGCGTTCTTCAGACATTACATTTTTTATATCACGACATTTGCCAGGCACGGAGAAAGTCGTTTTTCAGGTCGCCAGAATCAGGCGACAACGTTGAGCGCCGAGGGCAACACATCCAACACTTCACAATGCAGCGTGAGCACCTCGCCGTCGATCATGACATCGACGGGAGCATCGAGTTTGAACTCGACGCGAGCGACGGCTTTGCGCTCGGCCAGGGGATGATTGATATGGGTGCCGTCGTAGAGGCCCGGCAGATTGCGGATCAAACCCAGCCGCCCGATCGGTCCCCATCGCACGTACTCGATCAGACCACTTGCGGTTTCCGCGTTGGGGGCAATCATCATGGTGCCGCCAGTAAATTTGCTGTTGTTGAAAGAGAGAAACAGGCAGGGCCGCTCGTCGAAGTTGGGGTCGTTATCCACTCGAACGGGAAATGGTCGGCGGTTGAAGCGAGCCAGGGTAAGAAAAATAGATGCGACGTAACCCGGCTCTCCCCAGGCGCTGAAGCGCCGGGCGCGCAGCGTGGCGACGTCGGCCGCGAAGCCCATGCTCAACAGATTGATACAGTAAAGCACTCCTGTGCGGTGGCGGAGTCGCAGAACGTCACAGGGACGGCTGCGCTGCGCAATCAGCGATTCGACGGCATGGTCGAGGCCGCGATCGCTGAAATCGCGCAGAAAAGAATTGCCCGTGCCCAGCGGAAGAAACGCCAACGTTGGTGGATCGGAGTTGAGCGCTTGAGGGAAGAGACCGTTGACAACTTCAAAGGATGTGCCGTCGCCACCGACGGCGATAAAGCGGCGAACGCCGCTCTGGTAGGCCTCCTGCGCGATCCCGGTCGCGTCACCGGGGTCGCGAGTGGATGCGACCTCAACTCGGACGCCTCCAGCCCGCAGGCGTTCCAGCACAGGAGCGAGCAGTCTACGACTGCGGCCGCCGCCCGCCGCCGGATTCACGATTGCGAGATAGTTCTGTCCCAACGGTCTAGATCCGTTTCACAACAAGAAACGACGGCGCAAACAATCAACCGGGCGGTCGTTGCAAACAAATATGAGAACTTCCCCGCTCACAGACTCGCGATGGCTTCGCGCTTCACCGAACTTGCCATTTCCTCCGCCAGCGCCTGACGTTTGATTTTCATTGAGGCGGTGCGGGGGAAATCTTTGTCCCATACCAGGTAGCCCGTGATGCGTTTGAAGTCGGCCAACCGCCGGTTGCGCGTTGAGACTTCCTCCAGCAGTTTGCTGTCGAACTTCTGATTCTGCTCCAGGCGCAAGACGAGCACCAGACTTTCGCCGCCGAGTTCTTTTTTTGGCCAAACGTAGTTTGCGGCGAACACACAATGCTCCTTGACGGGCAGGCCGTCGAAAACGGTTTCTATATCTTCCGGATAAATATTTTTCCCGCCCTCGGTGACGATCATGTTCTTCTTGCGGCCGAGCAACTGCAGATGGCCGTTGCCATCGAAGCGGCCCAGATCGCCGGTCAAGAGCCAGCCATCGACAATCGTCTCCAAGGTGAGTTCGGCATCGTCGAGATAGTGGGACATGAGAGTCTTGCTGCGGGCCGCGACTTCTCCAACGCCTTCGTTGTCAGGATTCAGAATGCGCAACTCGACTCCGGGAAGCGGCTTACCGACTGTGTCGGCGCGAAACGGTCTCAGATCGTTGAGCGTAAGAGCTGTGCCCGCCTCGGTGAGACCATAACCGTTCACAACCGGAATACCGAGGTCGTAGAAAAACTGCATGGTCGAGGGTTCCATGAATGCGCCGCCCGTGATCAGGGCCAGCAACTCGCCGCCAAAGGCGCGGTGCACACCGGGAAGCAACATGCGGCTGAGCTTGACCTTTGGACCGCGGCGCGTCAGAAGCTTGTTGGCCGAGATCATGCTGTTGAGAATCGCGCGTTTCCACCCAGGCAACTCGCCGAACTTGGCGCGCAGGCCGCGCTCCAGGTTCTTTACGATCATCGGAACCAGCGCGACATAAGTGATGCGATAGCGCACAAACGCGTCGCGGACAAATTCGGGACGCAAGGTGCGCAAGTGGACCACACATGCGCCGCAAACAAATGGGCCGACGAATCCGACCATAAAGTCGATAGCGTGATTCGTGGGCAGGATGCTCAAGTAACGAACGCCGGGCCAGAACGGGTACCATGCCGTCAGCGCGCGACATTGCTCAATATAGTTTTCATGAGTGAGCACGCAGCCCTTGGGACGGCCGCCGGTTCCAGAAGAATAAACGATGCAGGCGATGTCTTCGCGCTGGCGCATCACGAAATCGGGCGCGCCTTTGCGCTTGAAGTCTTCCCATCGAAACGCACCCGGAAGCTCCGCTCCCAGCGGAGCCTCGGTGACCAGCACGAGTTTGGTGCCGATCTCCGAAAACCGCGGCGACTGCGTGATAGCGAGCCACAGGTGGTATTCGACGACGAGGACTTTGGCTTTGGAGTGTGCGAGCAACTGCAGGTGCTCGGCCGCAGTGAGCTTGTAGTCGAGCGGAACCAGCACGCCGCCACTGTAAAAGATTGCGTAGGCCGAGATCAGCCACTTCGACTGATTCGTCATGATGATGGCGGCGCGTTCGCCGGCGTCGAAACCAGCGTCTTCCAGTGCGCGCGCGAGCGGCAGAGCGATATCTTTGAAATCGGAGTAAGTGAGGCGGACTTTTTCGCGGTCGCGATCAGCCTCAATCAGGCAGACTTCGGAGGAGAAGCGGTCAAGCGCGTCGCGCAAAGCCGCGCCCAGACAAGTGTATTGGCGGAGATCAAGCATCAAAACTGGTGATTCTAGATTGTAGATGGTCGATGGAGCAAACGGTGCTTTGGCTCAGGGGCGTTCCTTTGCGATTAACAATTGCAAAGGAGCTAATCAGGATGTGCCTGGTTAGAGTCGCGCCTGAATCTTGCGGGCCAGCGTGCGGAAGTCGCTGACGCCCTGCAGTTCGTAATCCGGCAGCTCGACACGGAAATGGCTCTCCAGCTTGGTCAGCAGGTCGAGCGTTTGCAGGCTGTCGATGCCGAGCGTTTTGAAAAAATCGGCGTCGGGAGAGAGTTTTCCGCGCGGAACTTTGAAATGGGCTGCGGCCAGGGACAGGATCTCGTCAAGCGTCTTCTCTGCTGTTTCCATATATTCATTCTAATTCAGTTCTTATCTAACTCAGTTCTTGCTATGGCAAATAGGGCTGTGGATCCGTGCTTTCCACGAATTTCTTCAGGCCAGCTTCCACTGCGGGATGCGAAAACAATTCGCAGAAGATATTGATTTCCTGCTGCAATTCTTCGTGCGGCACCGGCTTAATGAAGCGTTTCGCTGACGCTGCCGTCTGGCGATCGAACTTTCCGATCTGTGCCGCAGCGGCTCTTGCTGCGCGCAAGGCTTCTCCTTCGGATACGACCTGGCTTACAAGGCCGATCTGCTGCGCTTTGGCAGCATTGAAACTGCGTCCGGTCAGAAGCAAGTCGCGCACGACGGCATTGCCCAGATCCCGCTTCAGGCGCGGAATCCCGCCGAATCCTGGAATCAGCCCCAGTCGCAGTTCGGGGAAACAGAAGCGCGCCATTTTATCCGCGATGATCAGATCGCAGGTCAGGGCCAACTCGAATCCTCCGCCGAACGTGACTCCGTTGACGGCTGCGATCGTGGTCAGCGGAGAGGAATCGATCGCATTCAGCACGCGATGAATGCGCTCCAGAAAATCGCGCACACCCTGCACCGCCGCCGTTTTGTCCATCGTTTGCGATCGTTGATACAACTCGCGCAGGTCGGCTCCAGCGCAGAACCCGGACTGCAGTTCGCTGTGGATGATCAGCGCGTGGGCAGATTTTTGGAAACCTTCGAGCGCGCGCGAGAGAGCCTCCAGTTCTTCCAGCGCGAGCGAACCGATCTCGTTGCAGGGGGCGCGATGTAAGGCCAGTTCAACGACGCCGTCCTTCATCGTGTACGACATGGCCTCGCCACGGACTATTTCGCCAGACGATTTCATGCCGTCTTTTCCGTTCTGGTTTTTTCCATTCCGTACATGGCATCGATCTCGCTCTTCATCCGTGCGGAGATGAGGTCGCGCTTGAGTTTGCCGTTGGCCGTGAGCATCCCATTGTCGATGGAAAACGCCTCCGGCCGCAGGCAAAACGCCCGTACCTGTTTGTAGTGCGGAAGCAGCGGATTGACCGCATCGAGGGCGGACTGCACTTGATCCCGCGTCACGCTCCCGGTAACGATCGCGGAGAGATATCCGCGGCCGTTGCCCACGACGACGGCTTGCTGCGCCCCGGGCAACTGGCGCGCGATCTCTTCTTCGACAGCTTCCGGAGCGATTTTGTGGCCGGAACCTAACACGATGAGATTCTTGATGCGGCCGACGATGCGCCAGGTTCCGGACGCGTCCATTTCGCCCTGGTCGCCGGTGTGGAACCATCCGTCGCGTAGAACTTCCGCGGTTTGCTGTGGGCGATTCCAGTAACCGGGAAAAACATTTGGCCCGCGCACTACGATTTCTTCGTTCTCCGCCAGCCTCATCTCGATTCCCTGAATCGCAGGTCCGACGCGGCCTGGCACGGGATGCGCGGGATCGTCCATAGTGCAGATGCCCGTGGTCTCGGTCAGGCCGTAGACCTGCAACACGCGAATGCCCAGCATGCTGAAGTAGTCTTGTGTTTCAAGAGTAAGAGGAGCACTTCCACAGATCAGAGTCTTCAGATTCTCGCCGACCATTTTTTTGCGGATCGTCGGGAACACCAGTGTATTGGCGAGCCATAGCCAGAAAGCGTCGCCCGGCTGCGGTTTTGTTTTTCGACTCCACGCCGCACCGGCCCGAGAATAGACAGCGTGCGCGATTCCACCTTTGCGGGCGATTTGTTCGTCAACACCGCGGCGCATGCGCTCCAGCAACTGGGGAACGTTCAGGAAATATTGCGGAGCTACAGCCGGCATGTCATTCGGAATTTTCGTCAAATCAGTGTTCAATGTCACCAGGCTACGCCGAAGCAGGAACGTAAGCACGGCAATCCATGACGCGCAGAAACTCAGCGGCAGGTAATGAAAGATGCGGTCCCCCGCAGACCGGCCGCCCATCAACTGATCCAGCCGGGCAGAAGTACAACCCAGCATGAAACCGACGTTGCCCGCGGTAAGAGGAACGCCCTTGGCTTCGCCGGACGTGCCCGAGGTGTAGATGATCGTAACGGGGTCGGCATCATTCACTTCGGGACGATCAGGCGAGACGCCCTCCGTCAAGATATTGTCCACACGGGCGAAGATCTCGTCGAAGAGAAAATGTGGCGGAGCGCCGGGCCAGTCTTTCTGAATTCCATCGCGCAGAGGCGCGTCGCCGCAACAGACCAGCGACGGCGTGCTGTCCTTCATCATGGCGATCAACTCAGCCGCGGCTTGCCGCGAATACAGCGGGACTACGATCAATCCCTCGGCCATGGCCGCCAAGTCCAGCGCTATCCAACGGATGCTGTTCGCGGCGAGCACTCCGCAGCGGTCGCCTTTGTGTAGTCCCTTCGCCGCAAGAAATGTGCGCGCGTTCCGGATCAACTCAAGTAGCTCATCGCCGGTAACACCTGTAACCTGCCCGTCGTGGATTTCCTGCAGCACACACGTATTCGCCGCGGATCGAAGTTGAGCGAATATGTCTGAGATGAAGGACATGGTTTGGGCCGCAACCGCGGCAGACTCAGCTATACGCTGACACCAACTGACGCAGCGAGGCGTTGATGGGCGGCAGGTAATCTTCCCAACTCCACTCGCCGCGCCGTGTGGGAAATTCCGGATACCTGCGCTGCACTTCTTCTTCAAAGTAGACGCCCATCCGAGCCATCGCTTTCAGATTCCTCACGACTGTGCGGGCAATGCCGTCAGCAATGCGTTCGCCCTGCGTGGCCAGCGTTTCGAGCGCGGTGAGGAGCCTGGGCTCAAGGTCCGGATCGTCCACCGTCATCAATAATTCCTGATGTCCGCGTTCACGCATGAGATTGCGAATGCGCTCATCCATCGTGATGCCAGCCGACGGCACCAGCGCGGGCATCGAGGTAACGATGCCGTGATAGCGCGACGAAGCCATCATGTGGCAGGCGCGGAGAATGCTCACCAGTTCGTACATGGTGTACTGGTCGGAGGTCAACACAGGAATTCCGCCGCCAAGTTTCTCGGCGATACGGTTGGCAGGGCGCGCATCGAGGCGTTCCGTCGCGACCAGAATGACGAACACGTCGCGCTGCTTGCGAAATGCGCCGACAGCGTTGGCGATTGCGGTCAAATATTTTTCATAGGCCGCGTCGGCGGCCGGACCGGAGTTGTGAAAATACGGTCCGCGATAATGGGTTTTCTTGTAGGCGCCGGTCAGGCTATGAATCGCGAATTTCGCCACCGATGCTTTCACCGGCCACTCGAACGGATTGATCGGACACACCACGAGCACCGGACGGCGGCCATCCCAACCAACCTGCCGCAGAACGCTTTGCCCGTAATCGGCCGGGCGTGGCTCGAAGGTCCAGGCTGTATCCGTGCCCAACTCCGTCGGCACGCCAAGTTCGCGCAGCACAGTGCGCGACTCTTCGTTGCGCGTGATCACCAGAGAATTCTTGCAATAGCGGCCGCACATTCGCGCCAGCAGCGGATCCATGTGGCCGGCTTCGCCGCCGTAACCGATGGAGAGTTTATTCTGCGCCGCGGCCAGACCAAGCGAACCGATCATCATCGTGGTAAGAGCGTTGGCAAACTTGCTCTTGAACATCGAGCCTTCGCAGGCCACCACCCCGTGGTATTTCGGCACCTCGCTGGACAAAAACGGCGGGAAAATATCCGGCAAACGAACCTGCCCCGTATTCTCGAAGTATCCGCGGGAGCGTTCGAAATCGAAAGTCATGGCAGTGAAGTCGACGCGCTCCGGTCCCAGAATGTGCCGCACCTGGCGCAACATTTCTTCGACACGAACGTCGGAACCCATGTTGCGCGTGCCGTTGTAGCCAGCAAACAGCAGCTTGAGCTTTTCTCCAGGCTGCCAGCGCGTGCCGCCGCCGAGCATCCATGTCAGCTTGGCGCGTTCGATGTTGCCGCTGACCCAAGCTTCCAGCATCAGGTCCATCATGCGGCAGTACCTCCTGCGGCCGCGGGCCAGGGTTGGTAGTTGTAGGTGAAATTATTCTCGCGGCTAAACTTCAACAAGGGAAAGCTGTACTGCGAAAACGGAACCGGCTTGCGTCCGAGTTCTGAGGTGACGCGAGTGTTATCGAAGACGGTATTCCAGACCAGATAGGGCATGAAGACTTTCATCAGCGATGCACCGTAGCCGATGGATCCCTTGCGATTGGAGAGAAAATTCACCGAACCGGCGAATGGCTTCTCCGTGAACGGCAGGAAGATCGGAGCGCGCTTCTGCTGCGCGGCCGCAAGAGATGCCGTCAATTGCCGAAATGTCTGCGAAGCGATGCCTGAGGAAAGATGATAAGTATCGTACTGCGGCTGATCTTTCTGATGCAGGGTTGCGATCGCATCGGCCACGAAGTCCACGTTCACAATATCAATCTTGTCGGTGGGGCGAAACGGAAGCGCGGGGAGTCCGGCTAGAAACACGAAGGCCTTCACCATATCGAATTGCGTAGTCTCGGCATGGCGGCTGTCACCGAGCACGATGCTGGGGCGAAAAACGGTTTTGGGCGTGTCCGGCAAGAGCACCCGCGTCATGTGCTCGCAGAATTTCTTGGTGCGAGCGTAAGGATCGTAGTCAGAGCGGTCCCACTCGATGGCTTTGTCTTCGGTGACAACTTCGTTGCTGCGTTTGCCGGCCACCGCTACTGTGCTCACTTCGCTGAAGCGGCGGAGTCCATGATAGTGCTCGGCCTGCCGCGCCAACGTCAGCACTTCAAGCGTGCCGCGTAGATTCACGTTCAGGCAGCTCTTTTCGGATTTGCGGTTCAGCGAGGCGGCGCAGTGAATCACCGAATCGGTGGTGTGCACCAGGCGATCGTATTCATCGCGGCCGAGGCCGAAGCCGGGCGAAGTCAGATCGCCGACGAAAATGCGAATTTTCGTCTGCAAGTGCTCATAGAAGCGTGGGAAGTCGAGATGCAACTGCAGCCCGCGCCACAGGCGCAACTGCGCTTCCTGCGGATCGCGCGCGCGCACCAGCAGATTCAAGGCTGCACCGTGGCCCTCGAGCAGGTTGGCGGCAACGTGGGCGCCGATGTATCCGGTGGATCCGGTCAGGAATATCGCCACGTGGCTCCGTTAGTCCCCGTCTTCACCGTGTCGCCGCGGGCGGGCGCGAGCTGAAAAGAGCGCGGTGGACGCGCCTCCAGCGGCCGGCCTTCGATCAGAGGATAGGTCCAGCGACGTAAAGCCGGAATGTGAATATTGATCCAGTAGTCCCACCAGTCGAGCGAGCGCGTGTCATAGCCGAATTGTTGCCGCTCCTCGGGCACGAGCGCGTAGGAAAGTTTCTCGATATTTTCCGCGGCGAAATCGTGCTCATGCAGCAGGATAAAGGGCTCGAAGAGTTCAATCAGTTTTTCCACGCGCTCCAGATTGCGCTCGGTCTTGATCAACGGGGCTTTCTTCAGGGGCAGCGGCGACATGACGCGCTGAATCGACTTCACAATCGCTTTCTGAGCCGGCGCCGACATGCGGTTGTAGCGCGTCTTCGAAACCGGAATCGCGTCAAAGCGCAGGCGCAGCCAGGATTCCAGACCTTCCTGCGCGCGGTAGTGTTTGCGGTGCGCGAGTGAAGTCAACTCGATCGATCGGCCCATATCGCAGGGGTTGGTCACCGACGTCGCGAGCTGGTAAAGGCTGTCGTGGCGGCGTTCCATGACCGCAGCCGCGATGAGAGTCATGCCGGCGCAAACAGCATCCACGGGAATGATGTCGAGACGCTTGCTCTCTCTGGAAGGCAACTGCCGGAAATAGGTGCCGAGCAGATAGGAGAGGGACGCGGAGGTGTTGATGCCCTCATTCCATCCCAGAAAAGGCTTGGCGACGGAGGTTTCGACGATCGCGGGGCGCACCACGGCGATGGGCAGTCCCGCGCCGCGCTTGGCGATGAGCGACTCGGCCAGGCTTTTGGTCAGCGTGTAAGTGTTCGGCCAGCCGAGTTCTTTGGCGCGGCGGATGCCGGCTTCGGTGAGGCACGTCTTCAGCCAGCGGAGGCGGTTTTTGCGGACCTGGTTCTCGAGCGCCGAGCCCTGCAGGTCTTTCGCCGCATGTTCCTTCGACACGGCCTGCATGCGTAAGCCGGATGTGACTTCCTCGCTCTCCGACTGCGTTTCGAGCTGTTTGATCAATTCGTGCAGTGAGCTCCACTCGCGTTCGGCGTCAAAGGCCGCCAAGCCTCGCGGATTGTAGTTGGGGATCAGTTGCTCGCTGACGCGCCCGTCCTGCTCGCCGGCGACGTAGCAAGTGGAAAGATGCAGCAGGCCGGCATGATCGGCCTGGCGCACGAATTCCACGATGTTGACGGCCGCGTCGGTATTGCTGGCCAGCGCGTCACGCAGGTCGGGATTGAAATCCGTCAGGCCCGAACTGTTGATGATGACGTCGAGGTTCTTCTGCAGATGGTGCGAAGTGTCGGCGTCCAGGCCAAGCCCGGGCAGTGTGACATCGCCTTCGACGACTTCGATCTTGTCGCGCAGGAAACTTGAGAGCCGGTCTCCGTGGCGCGCAAACAGCGGATCGAAGACTGGCGATTCTTCGATCATTTTCTCGAAGCGGCGCTCAGCCGGATTCGACTTCTGGCGGCGGATCAGAAGATAGATTCGCTCCACGCCGGGCAAATCGAGCAGCGTATTCGCCAGCCAGACTTTGCCGATGAATCCGGTGACGCCGATCAACAGGACGTGCTTTCCGGCGAAGGCGCGCCGCACCGAGAATCCTTGCTCTTGCCTGCGGCCGTCGAAATGAACGATCGGACGCTCCAGCGCGGTGGATGGACGCTCCGCTGGGATGGCTGCCGCGCGCAGGGTTTCGAGAGAAATATCGAGATGACGGGCCAGTGTTTTAGGAGCACGACGTCCGTCGGGCATATCTTCGCGAAGCCGGGCAAATGCGCCGCGCGGACGAATTACAGGCTCGAGCAGGCGACCAGTCGCGGTGCCGTTGCGGAACTCCAGGCGGTTCGCGATGATCCGCCGGACACCAAGATGCTGCGCCAGAGGGCGCATGACGTGCTCCAGTGCCTGGCTCACCAATACGACATCGGCGCCGGATTGAACCAGCTCGCGAACTTTCTCTACTCCACTAATTTTCAGCCGGGGTTTTAACTTGTACTGGAAGTATTCTTCGCCAAGAAGGTCGAGGCGGTCGCGAGTGACTCCGCGCAGCGCCATGTGCACCACGCGCGTGGCAAACTTGCGGTTGGTGGAATAAAGAAAGGGGCGCAACAGCGCCATGAGAAAAATCAGCCCGCGCCGCCGGAAGCGCTCGGTAAAGGTTTGCGCGTTCCAGGTGAAGAACGCGACCGGCCTGACCACGGTCAAGTCCAGAAGGCTGCCTTCCACCCGCCAGTAGACGGTGGGGGCCCCACTGGAATTGTGGTTTGTCTCTACCAAAAATTCTCCGGTTGCTACAACAGTTTCCCGCGGCTGAGTTCAGACGAAGTTTCTATTGTAAACAAACGAGGCGGCGAAACGAAGTCGAAGATGGGTATTCGCATTCGGGGAAGAGCATTTTCACGAAATCAGCCAATTTCGACTCTTATTTCGAGTTTCATGACTTGGAGAGCGGGCTTGGCGAACGCCCAACTACCAGGGCCGTCACTCCGCTCAAAGCCACCGTTGCCCCGATAGCCAGCAGGCCGCCGCGGAACCCGCCGTTTGCGGTGCGGAAGAGTCCGATGATGTCGGGGCCGAAGTATCCACCAAGGTTGGCGAGCGAGTTGATTACGGCGATTCCCGCCGCAGCTGAAAGTCCGGCCATCTGCGAAGTCGCCATCGCCCAAAAGGGCCCGACCATGGATTCCGCACACATCAGCCCCAGGCCGATGCAGGAGACAACCACAACGGTGGAACTGCCGTATCCGGCGGTGACCAGAGCAGCCGCGCCAATGAAGGCCGGGATCGCCGTGTGCCAGCGACGTTCACCGGTGCGGTCCGAGTGCATGCCGACCAGCACCATGGCCACCGCAGTCGCGAGAAATGGAAGGACCGCCACCAGACTCGTGGCAAAATTGCCCAGCCCTGACAGCGACTGGATCACGCTTGGCAGCCACAAAGTGACCCCGTACATCGTGGTCGAGACGCCAAAATATACCAGCGAAAGCCCCCAGATTCTGGGTGCGATCAGTACCTGCCAGAAATTGCCCTGTTTCAGGCTCGACTCCGCCTGCCGTTCGCCGGCCAACTTGTCCAGTAACCAGGCTCGCTCGTCACCCTTGAGCCAGGCGGCTTCTTCAGGCCGGTCCGACAGAGTCCAGAACACGACCGCTCCCAGCAGGATTGCGGGCAAGCCTTCCATCAAAAACATCCATTGCCATCCCGACAATCCTTTTCCGCTGAGCCCGAGCAGTGCGCCGGAGATTGGGCTACCGATAATGCCGGCGACGGGATTCGCCATCATGAACCAGGCCACGGCGCGGGCGCGAGCGCGTGCCGGGAACCAGCGCTTCATATAAAGGACCATGCCGGGGAAAAACCCGGCTTCGGCCGCCCCCAACAAAACGCGCAGCCCATAGAAGCTGATGGGCCCGCGCACGAAGATCATCAGGCAGGAGACCACACCCCAGGTCACCATCAGGCCTGAAATCCAGCGCCTCACGCCGAATTTTTCCAGCACCAGATTGCTGGGAAGCTGGAACAAAAAGTAGCCGGCAAAAAACATTCCACCAGCGCGCCCGATCACTCGGTCAGCGAGGCCAAGCTCCCCTCGCATCTGCAACACAGCGAAGCCCATGTTGATGCGGTCCAGGTAGGCGACGATGTAGAGCAGGAAGAGAAACGGCATGAGCCGCCACATCAGCCGGGAGACTACGGCGGGTTCGAGGCGGTCGTTTTCCAAAGCGTCCAGACTGTGAGTGCTGGTCCAGGCGCGATTCTACGCCAAGCCGAGTTCCTGGCGAATGCGGGTTACGATTTGTTCCGGCGCGGGGATGATGTCGACGGTCACGACTTGTTCCGCATCTTCTTTGGACTGTTTTCCCGATTCCCCGCCCGGCTCTTCCAGGTCGTCAAACTGGCCGGCGAGAATTTTCTCGTCAGCGAAGTGTCCGTGGCGCAGGAGCAAGCGCTCCGTGATCAGGCCCTTGCTTCCCTTCAGATAAACAAAGTGGACTTCCGGCCCTGCTGCGAGTTCCTGCCGGTAGCTGCGCTTCAGAGCCGAACACGCTAGCACGACGCTGCGGCCTCCGCCGATCCATTTTGTGATTTCTTCGTGAAGACTCAGCAGCCAGGGACGGCGATCATCGTCCATGAGTGGAATGCCGTGCCGCATTTTCTCAACGTTCGCCGGCGGATGGAAATCGTCGGCGTCGGCGAACTGCCAGTCGAGTTGGCTGGCCAGAAGCCGGCCGACGGTCGTCTTGCCCGCGCCGGTCACTCCCATCACGATCACGATCATGAGTGGAGAGCTTCCATACTGATTACTTGGAGTAATTCTTCTCGACGCCGGTGCGGCCGTTGGTGACTGTAAAGGAACCGTCGGCTGCCGCGGAAACTTTGATGTACTTGCCTTCGCAGTTTTCTTTCGGGTTGGCGATGAACTCCTGCGACACGTTGTGCTCCTTGTCAGACTCGGCGGCATAGTGAAGCTGCCACAAATCTTCCAGGCCGGGAGAATCGTGCACGATCTGCCATGCCGCTGGACTGGCTCCCTTGCGCGGGCCGTTGTCGATAATCGCGACTCGCGGATGCAGAGCCCAGACCAGGGCCTTGGGATTGGAAAGATCCGCGCCGTGATGAGTCACCAGAAAAAGATCAACCGTCCCCAGCATATTGTTGGGGCAGGCGAGCTGCAGTTCTTTCTTCTTGGTCAAGTCGCCCAGATCGAGGAAGCGAAAATGACCGTAGGTGATCAGAACGCCGACGGAACGGGCGTTCTCGGTCTCATCGACGGCCGCGGCCGGTTCCTTGGCGCAGTACTGATTGGCGAGTCCGGCGGCCGGCAACGGGCTGGCAATCAGGTCCCCAGCGGACGAGAGCACCTTAACTTCGATGCCTTTGATAGGCAGTCCCCAGCCCGGCTTGATAACGACGTGGGCGTGCCCAGCGATGACTTTCTCGTAGGCCGCGTAATCGGTGCGCGTGACTTCGGAGTCTTCAAGATTGGGACCATGGTCAACGAAGGTTCCGATCTTGATGCCGTCGGCCAGCTGCGGGACGCCGCCAACGTGATCGCGGTGGTAGTGCGTGATCAGAACGTAGTCGAGCTGCTTGAGTCCGGCCTGATGCGCGGCCGCCACGATGCGGTCGGCGTCGCGGCCTTCGTATCCGGGCCAGCCGGTATCGATCAATAGCGACTCCCCCGACGGGCTCACGATGAGCGTCGATTGCCCGCCTTCGACGTCGATAAAGTAAATCTGCATGGGCTTCGGACCAGCCGGAGAGCCCGCGATTGCAGGCCGAACCACAGAGAGCACACAAAGGCAGAGGACGGCAATCAGGAATGGACGCATATTTGGCACCTGGCCGGGAATGTTGCCGAAGATTATGCCACGGTACGCGCCAAGGAGGGAGCGGATGTTTTCCTCAGGCTGCTATCTGACGCAGCTACCAGTCGTTCTCGGATTTGTCCGATTTTTTCTGGTCGTTTCCCTCCGGTCGTTGGTACGCTGTTCAGATTCGGCGCTATGGCACCGATGTTTCTTCGATCCGCCAGAGCGACTTGACCTGGCTGCGCCTTCCGGTACGGGGTAGCTGCCTGTAGAAAATTGGACACGCCGCATGTGATAGCCTGTCAGCGTCGAAATGCAGGGCGTTTTTCCTTGACTTTGAAACGCCATGGGCGTACCTATGCATTCCTTGAGCGCAAGAAGGTGAGCACGCAACGGTCGTTGAATCGTTGTGCGTTTGTGCATCGACCACGGTGGGATTTCGGAATCGTTTGAAACGGTCTAATTCATGAGCACGATGACACTGCCTCTCGCTGGCTTCCGCATCCGGGCGACTTCCCTGCTTCGCGACTATGCCGAATTGACCAAACTGCGAGTCACAACTCTGATCGTTATGACTGCGTGGTGTGGATATTTCTTTGGGGCGCACAAGGCTGGGATTTCATGGCTCACCTGGGGGCTATTTCATTGTCTATTCGGAATTGGACTGGTTTCGAGCGGAACTGCGGCGCTGAATGAAGTAATGGAATACGAGGTCGACGCGCGCATGCGGCGCACCTCGCTCCGTCCGATTCCGGCGGGGCGCATGAGTCTGCTTCATGCCACGCTGGTTGGAGCGCTCGCGGCTGTGGGCGGTTCGATTTACCTAGCGGTCTTTACTAACCCGCTGACTGGACTGTTGACCCTGCTGACTTCGGTGGTTTACCTGGCAGCTTATACGCCGCTGAAAGGGATTTCTCCAATCTGCACGTTCGTCGGCGCGTTTCCTGGAGCGATGCCCGGAGTTCTGGGTTGGACCGCGGCTCGCGGCAAATTGGAATGGGGGACGCTGGTTCTGTTTGCCATCCTCTTTGTGTGGCAGTTTCCACACTTCTTTTCGATTGCCTGGCTGTACCGCGAAGATTATGCGTCGGGCGGCGTGCGCATGCTGCCCGTCGTGGAACAAGATGGCCGCTCCACCGCGCGCCGCATCCTGATCTACTCAGTAGCATTGATTCCGATCAGCCTTCTTCCCAGCTTCATGGGTATGGCGGGAAAAATCTATCTGGTTGGCGCGGTCGCGCTCGGGCTTGCGCTGCTGTACTTCGGGATTCGTCTTGCGTTTCTGAAGCTGCCGCTGGCCAGCGCTGCCTCCAAGATGCGCGCGCGCCACGTTCTGCAGGCAACCGTGATCTACCTTCCTTTACTTTTCGCGCTCATGATGATGAACTCGGCGCGGCCTTAACCTGCCGCGAGGCCGCACAGTGAAGCTCACCGAAGATCCCCATCGCAGATTGAATGCATTGACCGGCGAGTGGGTGCTGGTCTCGCCCCACCGCGCGACACGCCCCTGGCAGGGTGAAGTTGCGAAGTTGCAGACCGAGCGCCCCCCGGCGTACGACCCCGAGTGTTATCTCTGCCCCGGCAACGCGCGAGCGGGAGGAGTTCGCAATCCGGTGTACGCCTCGACTTTTGTCTTCGACAACGATTTCGCTGCGCTGAAGTTGCAGACCTCAGAGGGCCGTCTTGATCCGGACAATCTTGGGTTGGTGGTAGCCGAGTCTGAATCTGGAATTTGCCGCGTGCTGTGTTTTTCCCCGCGCCACGATCTAACGCTGGCCACGATGTCGGTAAAAGAGATTGAGGGCGTGGTTCGCGCCTGGATGGACCAGTTCCGCGAACTGGGCGATATGAACGCCATCCACCACGTACAGATTTTCGAAAACCGCGGCGCGATGATGGGAGCGAGCAACCCGCATCTGCATAGTCAGATCTGGGCAACGGCATCGATTCCAGTGGAGCCATCCAAAGAACTCGCCAGGCAACAAACTTACCTGCGAGCGCACGGCGGCTGCCTTTTGTGCGACTACATAAAACTGGAGGAACGGGAACGTGTGCGCGTGGTCGCGGAGAACGAAGGATTCGTTGCGCTGGTGCCCTTCTGGGCGCTCTGGCCGTTTGAAACCCTGGTGTGCAGCCGCCGCCACATCGCCAGCATGAACAACCTTACTGAAGAAGACGTTCGATCGCTCAGCGCAATGCTCCAGCAGGTAACTTCCACGTACGACAAAGTCTTCGGCGTTCCTTTCCCTTACTCAATGGGCTTTCACCAGTCGCCGACCGACGGCGGCGATCATCCGGAATGCCACTTTCACGCGCACTTCTACCCGCCATTGCTGCGCTCGGCAACGATCCGCAAATTCATGGTCGGATTTGAAATGCTGGGAACGCCGCAACGCGACATCACTCCCGAGACTGCGGCAGAACGGCTGCGCGCACTGGCTGGCGGCGCGGCCTAGAGCCCGCGGATGTGCCGCGGGCTAACGGCCATCGGAGTTACTGATTCAGCGGCAGAAGAGCTTCGCAGGCAGCCTCGCTGCCAATAGCTCCTCCTGTGGGCTGGACGCGAATGACCGCATCCTCGAACGAGCAAAAACTACGGATGCCAGTCTGGTTCTCTGTTACCGGAACGGCGGTCGCATAGTATTGCGTTGCGGGAGGACCTCCGGCGCCAACCGCGGTGAAGTTATATCCGCTCTTGTTCCCGCCCGCCAGAACGCTGTCAATCAGGCAGGCGGCAGTCGAAGTGGGCGTGCAGGGAGCTACACCGCCGAGATTGCTGAGAGTCGGCGCGAAGCCTACGGTCGGGTAACTCGCGTTGTAGGTGATCTCACCCGTGTTGATGGTTCGGATGGATGCCACCGCGGAAGATTCGTTCGCGGCCATGCGGGCCCGCAACAAATTTGGAATCGCGATCGCGGCGATAATCAGGATGATAGCAACCACGATCAATAACTCGATCAGCGAAAAACCTCTCTGCCTTCTCATAGAAGCGCTCTCCCTACCCCAGAATAGAACGGGACAAGCTTACCACCTTGCAGGCTATTATGTCGCTAAATCCCTGTCTGGCGCGGCTCTTGGCGGATAGCCGGGCCTCCGCACCACGAAGCTCTGGACCAGGCGATTCCAACCGTTTACTATTCCCCTTCACTTGGGAACGGAGCCGTCCCTTTGCTCCGGCACAGCCGGCGTGAGCAGAGGATTTTTCGGCTCGTGAATCCGAAATCTCAGTTACGCCGCTCCCGGAGACGCAGAGTTCAATCATGAAAGCAAACCGTTCCGCAATCCTCATCGTTCTTCTGTCGATTCTTGCTCTGGCCGCGACCGCGCATGCGCAATGGGTTCCGCTCAACCCGGTGGTGTCTGTACAAAAGCAGCCCGACGGCGCGGTATTCACCATGAAGACGGGCACGCTCAAACTGCAGGTGTGCTCCGATTCGATCGTGCACGTGCTTTATTCGCCGACGGCCTCGTTCGCCACCCACGCGAATCCGTTCGTAATCAAAACCGACTGGCCGCAGTCGCAATTTACGATGCAATCGGCTGACGATTCTGTAACGTTGACTACCGCACGACTGAAAGTCGTGGTCACGAAAAAAGACGGTAGCCTCGTCTTCAGCGACGCCAGCGGCAAGAAGCTTTTCGGCGATGACGAGCGAACCATGACTCCGGTCGAAGTTAACGGCGAGAAGACTTTTCATGCGGAACTGTATTCAAGACTCTGGGGCTCGGAAGAAGCGTTTTATGGCCTGGGGCAGCATCAGGCCGGAGTCTGGAATTACCGGGGCGAAGCCGTCGACATCTCGCAAGATAACACCAACATTTCGATTCCCATGGTCTTGTCGAGCCGGGGATACGGAATCTTCTGGAACAACGGCTCCCGCAGCCGCTTCAACAACCGCTTTCTGAGCGCGCTGTACTTGAGCTCGGAAGTTGCCGACGTCATCGACTACTACTTCATCTACGGCCCGGAGTTCGACAGCATCGTCGGCGGCTATCGCGAACTCACCGGCACGCCCCCGCTGTTTGGAAAGTGGGCGTACGGATTCTGGCAATGCAAGAACCGCTACAAGACGCAGAGCGAATTGCTCGACGTCGCGCGCAAGTATCGCGACTTGCACATTCCAGCCGACAACATCGTGCAGGACTGGTTCTGGTGGTACACCATGGGCGAACCGGTCTTTGACAAGGAGCGCTATCCCGATCCCAAGGGCATGATCGACGAACTGCACAAGGAAGATTTTCACCTGATGATCTCAGTCTGGCCGTATTTTCGCCCTGGCTCGAAGACCTACGACGAGATGGACAAGCGCGGATTCTTCATCGCGAAGACAATTGTCCCGGGCTTTCATCCCGCGGGCATGGCTCTCTACGATGCCTTCAATCCTGAGGCGCGAAAATATTACTGGAATCTGATGAATCAGGCGCTGTTCAAGATCGGGGCCGACGCCTGGTGGCTCGACACGGACGAACCGGAAAGCGAGGACCGCGAGACGAATATTCTCGTCACGAACAAGACCGCGATGGGCAGCGGCGCGCGTTACGCCAACCTGTTTCCGCTGATGACCACGACTGCGGTGTATGACGGTCAACGCGCCGCGTCCAGCGACAAGCGCGTGTTTATTCTGTCGCGCTCCGCCTTTGCCGGAAGCCAACGAAATGCTGCAGCCGTGTGGTCGGGCGACATCAACTCGGATTGGGTGTTCCTGCGTAAGCAAATTCCTGCAGGCCTGAATTATTCCGTCTCGGGTCTGCCGTATTGGACGACGGACATCGGCGGCTTTGTCTCGGGCAATCCGGACGATCCTTCGTATCGTGAGTTGTTCATCCGATGGTTTCAGTTCGGCACGCTTAACCCGATCCTGCGAGTGCACGGCACGCGCTCCAACGATCAAAACGAACTCTGGTCGTATGGCCCCGACGCGCAGAAAATTCTCGTCAGCTTTGATCGTCTGCGCTACCGCCTGATGCCCTACATTTATTCCGTGGCCTGGAAGACCACGCACGAGGGCTACACGCCGATGCGCCCGCTGGTCATGGATTTTCGCAGCGACGTGCGCGCGGCGAACGTTGGAAATCAGTTCATGTATGGTCCCGCAATCCTGGTTAATCCGGTTACCGAACCGTCAGCTACGACCCGCCGTCTTTATCTTCCGGCGACCAAGTGGTTCGATTTCTGGACGGGAACCTCGCTTGAGGGCGGACGCGTCATCGATGCCGCGGCTCCACTCGACCGCCTCCCGCTTTTCGTGCGCGCGGGGTCCATCGTCCCGCTCGGGCCAGACGAAGAATGGGCGAGCGAAAAACCCGCGGACCCGGTCGAATTGCGCGTGTATCGCGGAGCCAGCGGCGACTTCACCCTCTACGAAGACGAGGGCGACGGCTACAACTACGAAAAAGGAATCTATGCGACCATCCCTCTGCACTGGGACGACGCCGCGCAAACGCTGACCATTGGCGATCGCCAGGGCCATTTCCCGGGCATGTTGGAGACGCGCACGTTTCGCGTCGTGTTTGTAGGAGAGAATCACGGCTCTGGCATCGAACCGACGGCGCAGGCGGACAAGATCGTCCAGTACTCCGGCGCGAAGATTACCGTGACACCGTAGCTTCAGTCGCACTCATTCGTTTGCAGGGGATCCCCAGGAGAAAGTCATGAACGCAGTTGCTTGTCGTTCCAGTTGTCGTTCCGCCTTGCCGTGGGCTCTTGTTCTGATGCTTACAGTTGCTCGGGCGGCGGCGCAGGCACCCAGCGCCCCAGCCTATCTCGACCCTTCGCAGCCCATCGAGGTCCGCGTCAACGACCTCATCGGCAGGATGACGCTCGAGGAAAAAGCTTCGCAGCTTGTGAACCAGGCGCGGGCGATTCCGAGGTTGCAAGTCCCGGCCTACGACTGGTGGAGCGAGGCGCTGCACGGCGTCGCCAGGGCTGGCACCGCCACGGTCTTTCCCGAGCCCATCGGGCTCGCGGCCACATTTGATAACCCGTTGATCCACGAGATGGCAGTCGTCATCGGCACCGAAGCGCGCGCCAAACACAATCAGGCCGTGCGCGCCGGCCGCCACGACATTATGGAAGGGCTCGATTTCTGGTCGCCCAACATCAACATCTTTCGTGATCCACGCTGGGGCCGCGGACAGGAAACTTACGGTGAAGATCCGTTTCTTACCGGGCGCATGGGCGTAGCATTCGTGACCGGATTGCAAGGCGACGATCCTAAATATTTTCGCGTCATCTCCACGCCAAAGCATTTCGCAGTACATAGCGGACCGGAACCGTCGCGGCACAGCATTGATGTGCAGGTTTCGAAGCACGACATGGAAGATACTTACCTGCCCGCCTTCCGCGCGGCGGTGACTGAGGGCAAGGCCGAATCGGTGATGTGCGCCTACAATCGCGTCAACGGACAACCTGCATGCGCGAACACTTTTCTGCTAAAGGATCAGTTGCGTGGCGCATGGAAGTTCAACGGCTACGTGGTCTCTGATTGCGACGCGATTGTCGACATTTACGAGGGACACCACTTCACGAAAAGTCAGGCGGAAGCCGCCGCTGCTGCCATCAAGACAGGAATGGACAATGAGTGCGCGGATTTTTTCACCATCACCAAAGACGACCACGACTACAAGCCGTTCGTAGATGCGGTGAAACAGGGACTGCTTACCGAAGCCGATCTTGATACATCTTTGCGACGGCTTTTCACGGCGCGCATGCGGCTGGGAATGTTCGATCCTCCGGAAAAAGTGCCCTACGCGCAGACGCCCGACTCTGAGATTGACAGCGCGCCGCATCGCGCGCTCGCGCTGAAAATAGCGCAGGAATCAATGGTGTTGCTGAAAAATGACGGCGTGCTTCCTCTGACGTCAAGCGTCAAGAAGATCCTGGTAGTGGGGCCGCTGGCGGATCAAACCGACGTACTTCACGGCAACTACGAAGGTACAGCGTCTCACCCAGTAACGGCGCTGGAAGGGATTCGCAAGCAATTCACCGGAGCCCAGGTCTCGTACGTTGCCGGAACAAACTTCCTGCGCGAGAAACCGGGGCTGCCGGGAAGCGGGGACCCGCTTCTCGAGGCTACTTCCGCGGCACGGGACGCCGATGTTGTGGTCGCGGTCGTCGGCATCACTTCGAAGCTGGAGGGCGAGGAGATGAAGGTCGACCTCCCCGGGTTCAAGGGCGGGGACCGCACCAGTCTCAATCTGCCGGAAGAAGAAGAGGGACTTCTCGGAGCTTTGAAAGGAACCGGCAAGCCACTCGTTGTCGTCCTCATGAACGGGAGCGCGCTCGCGGTCAATTGGGCCAACGACCATGCCAACGCGATTCTCGACGCCTGGTACTCCGGCGAAGAAGGCGGAACCGCGATCGCGCAGACGCTGGCGGGCGTCAATAATCCTGCGGGACGTCTGCCAGTCACGTTCTACAAAGGTGTAGAACAGTTGCCGGACTTCGAAGACTACGCGATGAAGAATCGCACCTACCGTTATTTCGAGGGGGAGCCTCTGTATCCGTTCGGCTACGGATTGAGTTATTCAAAGTTCGAATACAGCAAGCTGAAACTGTCTGCGACTGAACTCCACGCCGGCGATCCGCTGCCAGTTGAAGTGGACGTGAAAAATGGCAGCGACAAAGCCGGCGATGAAGTCGTAGAACTTTACCTGACTTTTCCGAAGTTACCCGGCGTGCCACTGCGCGCGCTGCGCGGATTCACGCGGGTTCACATCGAGGCTGGCCAGTCGCGCCATGTACAGCTGACTTTGCAGCCGCGGGATTTGAGTTACGTGAATGATTCCGGCGATCGCATGGTAGGAGCTGGGGACTACATTATTACAGTAGGCGGCGGCCAACCCGGGACGAAAGCTGCGCACGCTGAAGCTCATCTTTCGATTCGCGGTGAGCAGAAATTGCCCGAGTGAGGCTCTCGCGAGGCTCCAACATAAAAGATATTCTCAGGATTAAGATGAGAGCAGGCACTCTGTGCACTCATCAGAGATGAAGATTCCCCGGTTCGCTAGTTCCCTGACTTTGTTTTCCTTGATCGCTCTTTTGAGCGCGCACTCGTCGCTTCATTCGCAGTCTGCTACTCCGCAGAAAACGGCCGCAATGGTCCCGAACGCCGCCGCGGACAGCCCGATTCAGTTTGTCTACCAGTCGATCGATTTCAAGCTCGACAGCAGCGAGACTCCCGAACACCACGCCCCCGAAACCATGGCCGGCGGCGTCGCCGTCTTCGACTATAACAACGACGGCAAGCTCGATATTTTCTTCACCAACGGCGCCGATATCAAGACGCTTCGCAAGGACTCGCCAAAATATTACAACCGTCTTTTTGAGAACGACGGCAAAGGTCACTTCACCGACGTGACGGAAAAGGCCGGGCTCGCGGGAACCGGATTCGACGTTGGCGTCGCCGTCGGCGATTATGACAACGACGGGTACGAAGATATTTTTGTCGCGGGCGTGTATCGCAATACCCTCTACCACAACAACGGCGACGGAACTTTCACCGATGTAACTACGAAGGCTGGATTGAACAAGCCCGACCCCGAGGACGGACCGCTGTGGTCGGTGGCGGCTGCATGGGTCGATGTGAACAACGATGGCCTGCTCGATCTGGTCGTCATCAATTATCTGAAGTGGGATTTCGATCATGAACCGGTCTGCGAAGGATATGGGCATCGCGACTACTGTCATCCCAAGATGTACAAGCCCACGCCGAACCAGCTGTTTCTGAACAATGGTGACGGAACTTTTCGCGACGCTTCCGTCGATGCCGGGTTCCGCTCGCATCCCGGCAAGGGCATGGGAGTCGCCGCAGCCGACTCCGAGCTCTCGGGCAAGATGGATCTCATCATCCCCAACGACAAGTTGATGAACTGGTTCTTTCGGAACAAAGGAGCCGGACGCTTCGAAGAAGCCGGCTTCGACGAAAACGTCGCACTGCGCGAAGACGGCACTTACATCTCCGGTATGGGAGTCGATTTCCGCGACCTCGATAACGATGGCTATCCCGACATTGTCATCGTCGCTCTCAATGACGAAACTTTCCCCATCTACCGCAATACAGGGAAAGGCAGCTTCGCAGAAGTCACGCGCGAGAGCGGTATGACCACCTTAAGCATGCCCATGGCCGGGTATTCTCCGAATATCGCTGACTTCGACAACGACGGCTGGAAGGATATTTTTGTCTCTCGCGGGCACGTGCAGTCGTTGTTGTCGAAGGCGAATCTGCCCATCGAACAGCCCAACACCGTTTTTCGCAATCTGGGAGGCATGAAGTTTTCCGCGCTCACCGCCGAAGCGGGATTCACGTCGCGGCCTCCGTCGCGCCACCGCGGCGCGGCGGTTGGAGACTTGAATGGGGATGGCCGCCTCGACGTGGTCGTAAGCGCGATCAATGCGCCCGCGGAAATCTGGCTGAACCAGAGTCCGGGGAATAATCATTGGCTGGAGTTCAAGCTGCAAGGGACAAAGAGCAACCGTGACGGCATCGGCGCGAGAATTAAAGTCGTCACGAAATCGGGCGCTCAGTACAACCACATGACCACGAGCGCGGGTTACGCTTCATCGAGCGCCGGGCCGGTGCACTTCGGACTTGGCGCCAACGCCTCCGCAGATCTGGTCGAGATTCGCTGGCCGTCGGGCATCGTGCAGCAACTGCACGGCGTGGCGGGCGACCGTATCGTCGCGGTAAAAGAGCCAAGCCGTTAGCTTATTGCCGGCTTCCGAATAATAAAGGCCGGCCCGCGCAGCGGGACCGGCCTGAGTGCTGATGACAATCCGAGCGAGCGGTGGAGTCTGTCCACCGCCCTCCGGGGTCTACTGGTTTACCTTCTGTTTCAGGATCGCTGAAACTTTGCTGTTGTAGAATGAGCTGCCTTCATAGACTGCCGTAATGTTGTGCGTACCAACCGCCAGCGCAGACGTAGTAAACGTCGCGGTGAGGGTGGCTTTGTTGACTGTGGTCGTGGCGATGATCGTGCTTCCGTCCTTGAATTTCACCGTGCCCTGAGGGATGCCGCCGTATTGGCCGGCTACCGTCGCTGTAAACGTCACCGTTTCCCCGCTGGTTGACGGGTTCACCGATGACGAGACAAGGATGGTCGTGTTCGCCTTGGCGACGGTTTGCGTCAGCACCGACGACTCGCTGGGGACGTCGTTTCCACTGCCGCCATAGCTAGCGGTGATCGAATTCACACCCGGCTTCACCAAACCGTAGGCTAGCGTCGCCACTCCGCCAACAAGCTCAACCGAGGGACCCATGCTAACGCCGTCGGCCCTGAACGTTACATAGCCGGTCGGCGTCTTGCCAAAGCTGCCCGCCACCGTGGATGTGTAGGTGACCGTCTGGTAGAACGTCGACGGGTCGAGGCTGGCCGCAATCGACGTCGTGGTCGGTGCCTCGATCGGCACATTGATCGTATGCGTCGCCTCCACGTTGCCGGCCACGTCCGTGCTGTAGAAGTTCAGCGCGTGGTTACCGGTGGTCGAGATGGTGAACGGCGCGGTGTAGAGTTGCGCCGGGTTTGCTCCCAGGTAGTAGTAGGTGTGAGCGACACCGCTGCCGGCATCGGTGGCGGTCAGAGTGACCTTCACCGGAGTGGTGTAGGCAGTGCCGTTGAACGTGCCCGACAGACTGTCGGTGGTCACCGGCGGAATCGTGTCATAGCACAGGTAGAAGTAGTATTTGTCTCCCGGCGTGATGCCGCTGTTGTCCCAGGCATTGACAGTCGCGAAATGGCAGCCCTGGCCAGCGGAAGCAAGGTCGAGAGAGCCGGAGGTCTTGTTGGGGGATTCCGGGCCGCTATAGAAGGGGTTTCCGGATCCTGGAGTGGCCTCCGAAGCGGCATCGAAGAAGTATTTGTCCCAGGCCGCAGAGAAACCAGCCACGCCAGTTGGGGTGTATCCGTCGCCGGTGTCGGCAATCGTCCAGCTTACGGTTTGGTCGGTGTTGTACCAGTTATCGGCGCCCTGGGTGTGGCTGGGGCCGCTGAAGGTGATGACAGGCGCGCCGAAATCTCCCAGATCATAGGTATTGATCCCCCAGGCGAGTTGCAGCGCGTTGAATGATCCCCAACCGGTGGTCAGGTCGTAACCCGTACCGGCGCAGTAGGAGCCGAGACTGTACTTATTGGTAATATCGTTGCTGTTGCAGCCCGTGAGTACATCGTAGTAAGGGTAATGCGCCTCGTAGCTGCTGCCACTGTGGCTGCCCAGCCAGTAGAGTTTGTAGTCCAACTCGCCGAGCGGAGAACCACCGAGACCGATCGCCAACAAATAGGCGTTGGCCTGGGCGACGAAGCCGGACATCTCCGGCGATGCGATGCTGGTGCCGGCGACGCCTTGCAGGGAACCTTCGAAGTAGAAGTTTTGTCCGGAGTGAGAGCTGGCGTTGAGGGCAACGTCAGGGACGCTCCGGCTGCCAGTGCCGCAAGCGGGACCGGACTGGAAGGGACTTTGCTGATAGCCGGGCGCAGAGAACAAGTTGCTGCATCCGCCTCCGGTACCGCCATGGTTTGAAGAGCAGGCGCCGCTATAGGTGTCGCCCGTCCAAGTCACTTCGGAATTGAAGCTGCCGTCGCCGTTGAGCGCCAGTTGCGTGCCGCCGACGGAGACGATGTCGGGGTCGGATTCGGGGTAAAGAACGGCGATCGCGTCGCCGCATCCGGCTGAGGCGCCGTTGTCGCCGGAGGCCGCCATGATCGTCCAGCCCTGACCAATCATCTGGTTGAACATTGAGTGCCAGGAAGAAACCAGACCCAAGCCGTTGAGGTAGTCCTCGTTCAGACCGTAGCTGATATTGACGACGTTGACAACGTTGTCTTTCAACATCTGCTGAAAGATGTCGCCGAATGATAGGAAGCCATTGGCCGTTTCATAGACGTGAATCGACGAAGTGTCCAGGTAGGAACCCTCGCTGTTCGAGGTCGCCGTCGACCACTCGAGGTCAAGGGTGGTTTCATCGTCGCAGCACGACGGCGTTCCATCGATGTAATGGCTGAACCAGTGGTACGCGAGGTAGGGGTACTGATTTACGAAGCCGTTCAGGTCAGAGACCGCGAAATCGCCGTCGGTCGCCAGACCAATGGACGTGTTAGGTGGAGTGCCGCCAGAATTGCCTGTCGGGTTGCAGCAATGTCCCTGCGCCTGAAGGGCGTTGTAGTCGTACATATTGGATGACCAGATGTCGGACGGGTCGTAAAAGCCGTTGGTGATCTGCGATCCGAGTTGCTTCGCACTGGTCTTGGCATTCATTTTGCTGGATAGAGCCTTCACCGCGGCTGGGTTAGCGTCCTGGTGGGCGCTGGGGCCCTCCTGACGGACCGGGCCGGGAGAATAGTCAGGTCCGCGCATACCTTTCAAGGCCCCATTCGCCGGGCGCATCCGCAGGATGCTGTTCAGGCCTTCGATATATTCGATAACGCCTTGCAGATTCGCAGGGATCTGCGGATCGCGATCATTGGAGAACTCCAGCACACCGTTGACTTCATACCGGTTGATATTGATGTTAAAGGCCCTCTGTATCGCGTCGACGGTCCCCTCGGCGTCGACCATCAGACGGTTGGGGTAGCGAGCGGTCACGGCAAGTCCGTGACTGTTGACCCAATCGACGACGGCCTGCTCATCCTCGGCGGCGGGCGCGAAGCGGGCATTCCACTCCTCGGGAGTCAGATACTTATGGAAGTTCGGCGAATTCCTGTCCTGCAGTTCTTTCAGGAATTCCTCTTCCTCCGCCATTTTCGGCGCCTTGATTGAAATCGCCAGCCGCAATCTGGAGGCGGGATTATAGGCCTCGACGGGCTTGACCGTACCCAGCGCAACCTGGTGCGGCGTGTTGGTGGCGGACGAGGTAATCGGGGCTACCAAAACAGGACGTTGCTGCGCGGCTTGCGCCATCGCTGTGACTGTGAAAATCGTAGTCGCCAGCAGTGCAACCAGGCACGTGCGGGCACTCGAACGAAGTGTGAATTGGAACCGAGACGTATCGCAGAATTTCATAGAGCTCCTCCCAACTGAATTTGTGAACCCGGCCGCACTTAGGCAGCGAGGAAACGTACCCCGAGAGACACCCGGGCGTGCGAATCCGCGTTGACATTCACTGCGCGCACTACGCCCACGACAGACGACGAAGCGCTTGAGTTTTAACCAAGAAAAAGAGAGGGATACAGCAGGAAAGCCGGACTTTATTACTGACCTCGGGCCCCACTCCCAAGGTCACCGGGCACGAACTTTACAAGTCTAAAGATTGTTTGTCAACGCAAAAACGGCGTTGGGCACCTGTTTCGAGACGGTGTCACCTCCTGCCGCAAAACTTTGCGACTCTGCAGGGATAGTGACGATGAATCGCAAAGCGTTTCATCTTTGTCTCGAGAACCTAAGCCAGAGCCGACCGGCGTCTCGCCCTGCAATCGCAAAACGATCGCGGATCGGCAGCAGCCGCAGGTCTGCTTCCTCAGCGTTGCCCAGTTCCTGTTGAAGCGGCGTGGCGGTATACCCTCACATAATCCACCAGCATCTCTTGCGGAAAAACAGAGGAAGCATCGGGAGCCCCCGGCCAGTCTCCGCCCACGGCAACATTCAGCAGCATGAAAAAGGGATGGTCGTAAACCCACTTCGCCCCCGCCGGAAGGTCTTTGGAAGTGCGAGTCTCATAGAGATGGTCATCCACATAGAAACGGATCGCATCAGGTTCCCACTCGACCGCGTACAGGTGAAAATCGTCGGCGAAAGGCTGGGGCGGCATGAGGCTGAATGAAGCTCCGAGACTCTTCGTACCCGAATATCCCGGCCCGTGAATCGTGCCGTAGACGTGTGCGGGCTCACGACCGATATTCTCCATGATGTCAATCTCGCCCGAGCTGGGCCACCGGACTTTGTCAATGTCCTCTCCAAGCATCCAGAACGCGGGCCAGATTCCCTGCCCCCGGGGAATCCTGATTCGCGCTTCGAAGCGCCCGTATGCTTGCGCGAACTTGCCCAGCGTCTTCAGGCGAGCGGAAGTGTAGTTCCGGGTAACGCCATCAGCGCCGGTATATTTCTCCTGCAGCACTTTGATGACGAGGTTACCGTCCTGCTGATAGGCGTTCTGGGGGCGCGCGGTGTAGTACTCGAGTTCGTCGTTGCCCCATCCGCCCCCGCCCGTCTCTCGGACCCACTTGGAAGCATCGGCGGGCGAGCCGTTCGCCTGGTTGAATTCATCGCTCCAGGTCAGAATCCACGGCGATGAAGACGATGCAGCTTGCGGGATAGCCGCCTGTGCCGCGGCACAGGCAGACAGCGAAAGGAGCATCGCGAAACGAACTATGCGTCGATATTGCATGGTTATCGGCATTCCTTTTCCGAGATCTCGGGAGGCAAAGTCAGGCCAGTCCCAGGTCGCGAGCCGCAGTGTCAACGATCGCCTCACCGATAGCAATTGACGCTGTAGCCGCTGGCGACGGCACATTGAGCACGTGCAGCACTTTGCCGGACGCCACGAAATGAAAATCGTCGACCAGCGCTCCGTCGGGCTTGAGAGCCTGGGCGCGCACGCCGGAGCCTCCCGGAACCAGGTCGTTGGCGCCTACCTCGGGAACAAGCCGCTGCAACGCGCGGACGAAAAGCGGTTTCGAAAGCGAACGGCGAAATTCGTCCAGCCCGCTGCGCCAGTGCTGGTGCGCCATCCGCCAGAATCCGGGGAAGGCGAGCGATTCAGCGACGTCACGCAGGCTGATATTGGTGTGGCGATAGCCTTCGCGGGCAAGAGCCAGAACGGCGTTGGGACCGGCGTCGATTGTGCCGCTGATGCGGCGCGTGAAATGCACGCCGAGAAATGGAAATCGCGGGTCAGGGACTGGATAGATCAAGCCGCGCACCAGCGACGAGCGATCAGGAATGAGGTCGTAATATTCTCCCCGAAAAGGCACGATCATTACGCCCGGATCATCGCCAGCCATGCGGGCAACGCGGTCGCTGAACAGGCCGGCACAATTGATCAGAGAATTTGTGGAGAATTCGCCGCGTGAAGTCTCGACCGTGATTCCATCGCGGAGCCGGCGAATACTGGTAACCGCTGCCGATGTCAGAATCGTGCCTCCGCGGGCGGTGACGATTTCCGCGTATTTCCTGCAGACCGCGGCGTAGTCGGTGATCCCAGTCGAGGGCACAACCAGCGCCTGCAGACCTGTGACGTGCGGTTCAATCTGGCGCAGTTCTTGAGGCCCGATCAAGCGTAAGGCGGTCAGACCATTGGCTTCGCCGCGCTGCCGTAATTGCTCGAGCCTCGGGAGTTCATCGGCATCGGTGGCAACGATGACCTTGCCGCAAACTTCGTACGGAATTTCGTGCTCGCGACAAAAGTCGACCATTGCAGCCGCGCCCGCGACGCAGAGCCGCGCCTTCAGCGACCCTGGCTTGTAGTACACGCCGGAATGGATGACGCCGCTGTTATGCCCGCTCTGGTGACGGGCGACGCGGTCTTCTTTTTCGAGCACCAGGAGTCGCAGAGCGGGAAAACGGCGTGTCACCGCGTAAGCCACTCCCAACCCCACAACGCCGCCGCCAATGATCACTACGTTGAAGCGAGAATCTGTCATTTCGCTGAAGATCAATGTGCCAGTGAGTCGACTGCTGGGAAAAGACCGGTTCGCGAGGCTGCCGGCATCAGAAGAAACTACGAAAAAGATCGAAGCCGACGGCCCTAAGAGTACGCGGCTCTAGTTTACGACGAGAGTTACCGGCGTACTCTGGCCTGGATCAACCGGGGCACCTGGAGAGGTACCGGTCACGGTGATCGCGTAGGTGCCCGACGGAGTTCCGGGCTGGCCGTGACCTCCGCCACCGGAACTGACGCCGGCACAGGAAGGCGGCAGCATCAGCAGAAGCAGAGTACCTAGAAAAGCTCCGATCAAGCCCCAGGCTCGAGGATTGAGCTTCCCGTAAGCGCTCCGGGCCGAGCTCCGAACCAGAGCGATTCCAGCAACCAGCATCAGCATCGCGTAGAAAATGGATCGACTGGGCAAGAGTAACGATGAGGTGGCGGCCGTGGTGGAAATTGTCATTACAACGGTAGCCGCCGAGGTTCCCGGCGTGACCGGCGCCGAAGGAACGAAGGCACACTGCGACAGCGCCGGCAGCCCCGAGCAGGCAAGCGTGACGGCCGCATTAAACGAAGTGCCCACCGGCTGAATCGTCAGGTTGTAAGGGCCGCTGGTTTGTCCCGCATTCACGGTCTGGGTTGGAGTCGTAGACGTGACGCTGAAATCCTGAGCCACGGTTAGCGCAACCGTGAACGAGTGCTTTGGCGCTCCGGTCGTATCCTGCGAACCGATGTTGATGTTGTACACGCCGCTGGCGGCGGTGTTTGGAACATTAACGATCGCAGTCAGGCCCGCCGTCCCGTCGCTCGACAGGCTGATGGGATTGACAGGCGAGAGCACGCACATGGCGCCAGAGAGGGCGCTGGCATCGCACGTAGCGTTGATGTTGCCGGTGTAGAAATCCTTCGAAGTCAGCACGAGGCTGGCGGTTGCCTGAGCGCTGGGAGCCACGGCGAGCGATTGAGTTCCAGTGATGGAGTAGTCGCCGACATTGAAGTTGACCGCGACGGTGTGCGTGGTCGAGCCCGAGACTCCGCTAATCGGGAGCGTATAGTTTCCCGCGGCGAAGCTGCTGCCGTTGATGGTGAGCGAAGCTGTCGCAGGAAAAGAACTCACCGACGCGGGGCTGATGCTGCAACTGCTGGCGCCGAAGGTTGTGGGGCAAGTCAGATTGACCGTCCCTGCGAATCCGTCTTGCGAAGTAACTGAGATGGAACCGCTGGTCCCGCTGCTGCCCGCGTTGACCTCGGGAAAAGCCGACGGCTCAGCCAGGATGAAATCCGGGTTGGTGGTGACGTTCAGCATGAACTGTGCCGTCACCGCCGCGGAGGATCCCGTAGCCGAGGCCTGGATGGTCACCGGATAGCTGCCTGTGGCCGTGCTTGCAGGGACAGTGACGCTGGCGGTCATTGCGATCGGCGTGCTCGATGTGGGATTCACGCTCGCCCCAGGAGTAAGCGCGCAAGTTGCGTTGACTATGGTCGTCGTACAGGTGAGGGCAACGCTTTGATTGAAATTCCCGGCGGCGGTGACCTGGAAGTCTACCGGGGAAGACGTGGTTCCTCGTGGCACTGTGACAGTCGGAGGCGTGGGCGTGCTGAGCGCAAAGCTGACTACATTCAGAACCAGGGAAAGCGAATGCGTGGTCTGGTTCGTGTCCGAGCCCACTGCCTGCACCTTGAAATCGTAGGTTCCAGTTGCGCCCGTAACGCTTACGTTGAACGGTGTTCCGGTTCCGGGAGTCATCGGGGATTGCGGCACTGAGCAACCGCTGGGCGGAACGGTCGTTCCCGCCACGCAACTCAAAGTAACGGAACTCGCGTATCCGTTCACCGCGCTTACCATTCCGTTAAATGCACCGAACTGCCCGGAGAATATTGTCAGTGGCGAGTTGGAAAGCGATAGAACGTAGTCGGGCACGACCATGATGGGAAATTGCCACACCCCGCGCCCATATGTGGATGCTCGCAACAATTCCGTACCCCCGAAATTGAACAGTCCGAGCTCAGTGACGGCTACGTTGGGCAGGAATCCGGCTTGACTGGGCCCGGGAACCGGGCCGAGTTCCGTCCAGTTGGCAGCGGAGGTTGGCGAAACGAAGACGCCGACATCGGTTCCGACATAGACTTCGCCGTTGATGGAATCGACCACGACAGCATTCGCGGGCGAGTCGGGAAGGTTGGCAGTAAAGTCGCTCCAGGCCGCGCCCGCGTTGATCGTCTTCCAGACGTGACCGGCGCTTCCAGTAAATCCCATCACCGTAATGTAGGCAGTAGAGCCAGACGTATCTGACGAATCGATCGCGACGGCTGACACCGGGAATTGGTTTGCATTGATGCTTCCGGCGGGACCGTTGTTAGTCACGTTGGCAAAACTTGTGCTTCCTGCAGTGGCATTGGTCGTGACCCACACCTGACCGCCGGTGGGCGGAGACAGCAAACCGTCAACCGGGCCCAGTCCGCTGGTGGTGGCATAGACAACCGTCGAACCGTTGGAATCAGTCGGGCCTCCGGCGGCAATCGAGCGGACGACGTTAACTTCATCTCCGGAGCAGACTCCTGAGCCCAACGTATCGAAATTCGGGCTCAGAGCGGTGTAGGCGCCACCCGCGCGCGGCCCGCGCCAGACGCGGCAGGTACCGACCAGCAAAGCCGTCAATGACTGCGGATCGAGAATGTAGGGGAAATAAAACCCTCCGTCGTCGCCGCCGACATCACTGCTGCTGACGACAACATAGAAAGTGCCGTCGAGGCAATTCACTCCATTGGAACAGGACTGCACGTCGAGGCCGCCCGGAGGAACGTCAGGATTCGCGGCATAGAAATCCAGCGGCGAGTTCGGGTCGATCGCCGTGTAAGCGCCGTCGCCGCCGAGCACATTGCCCCAGGCCAGGCTGGTCGTGGCCTGACCGGTCGCGGGAGAACCGTTTCCCTGCGTGCCACCGAGAAGCGTGTCGGGATCGCTCGGGTGCTGCGCGAAGCCGACGAACTGCAGCATCGACCCTAGATTCTGGTTGAGATCATCAAACGCATTCGTGCCCGTACAGGAACCGGTCGTCAGACCGCCAAATCCGTCGAGGGCGCGGTAGAGGCCTCCGTCATTGGCGAAGTACATCAGATCTTTACCGGAATCGCTTCCCGACGCAGGGATTATGTAGGCGAGCGCGTGCTGATCCGGATGCACGTGTGAGGGCGCGGCGATCGGGTCGCAACCATAAACGTGCGTGAGGTTCAGAAAAGGGGTGGTGGCGCACGAAGGATTCAACGTCGTGATGGAGCACTTGTAAATGTTGATGGCTCCGGCGTACAAGTCGATGGCCGATCCGTTTGGAACCGCGGCCAGTTCAAGATCGTAAGCGCCCTGCTGCACTCCGCAACCATCGGGATCGCCGCAATTCGCGATCGCGGAATCGGAGATGGACGTCCACGATGTGCCCGCGTTGAGACTTTGCCAGATGCCGCCATCGACAACCACTCCCGACGAGGTCGAAACGAGCCACGCGTACATTTCGTTGCGACCGGGCACTACGGAAATTTCAGCGCGGTACAGAGGGCACGCCGCACCGTTCGATGTCGAAAGTGGAGGACACGCGGTGGCGCTGAGCAGACTGCCCCCAGGCTGCGTGGCGAGTCGAGTCCAGTTCACTCCGTCGGGCGAAGAATAGAAGCCGTGGTAGCGGACCGCAGCGAAAAACAACGCAGCGCTCGCGTTGTAGACGACCGACGTGGCCGAGGTCCCGTCGGTCGCGCCTCCGGGATCGGTCAGCGCGTCATAGGTCCAGGTCTGGCCGGCATCCAGCGAAGTATAAAGACCGCGCTCGGTGCCGGCGGTGATCGCACCTTCGACCAAACCCTCGGCTGAAGTGGCCATCGCCGCGACGACCGTGCTCGTCTGCCCGGTGGCCGTGCTGAAGGCCATGCGCGTCCCTCCCAGACCGCTGAACGAAAGCGCGCCGCCGTTCGCCGTCGTGGCCAGCGTCCACGAACCTCCGGCATTGGCCGAACGCAGAATGCCCAGTCCGAAATAAGAATCGGAGGAATTGTCGGCCTCTCCGGTCGCGGCGAGTATCACCGCGTTCGCCGGAACCGTATTGCCCGGTTGGATGGCGATAGCCCCAATCGCGAGCGTCGCGGCATCATCGGCGATCGGCGTCCACGTCACATTGTTCGCCGTGCTGTTCGCGGCATTGACTGATTTCCAGATTCCTCCCTGCGCGCCTCCGATATAGACGGTGTTACCGGTCGGATCGGCAGGATCGATCGCCACGGCCGTCGCCCTGCCGGCAACCTGGTGATAGTCCTGTATACCGCTGCCGGTAGCGTCGGAGGCAAGCGGCACCGGGCCCAACGGAGTCCACGCACCGGAAGGCGCGGCCGGCGGATTTGGCCCCGAGGCCAGTGCGGCGGCGCGTTGTGCGCGCATCCTCATCTCTACTTGATAAGCGCGGCGACGAAGTTCCGCTGAATCCTTGCCGCGAATCACACGTCCGCGCGCAAACCATTCGTTACGTCGTTGAGCGTGGTCGATCCCGGGGACACGAGGCTCGGAGCCCTGAGTAGCCACTTGAGCACCCGAGCTAGGGACCGCTATGAAAGAGATCAGCCAAAAAAAGATCAGCCAGAAAGTAAGCGCAGCAACCGACGCCGGACGAATCAAGAGACGAAGAAAATCAGAACAACGACTTAACATTAGGATCCCAGGTGTCAGTATCGAGAGCGGGTGGGGACGAAGCAATGCAAAAGCGGCGTAAATCGTGGCATTCGCCCACTTCGGGAAATCCCATTGCGGGAATCACAGCAACCGCGCGGACCTAGACCTTGTACAATCGGCTGCGAGATTTAATCACAGCGCAGGGGATTTCATGAACGGCAAGATCGGGATTGTGAACGTTCGAGCGAAATTTTGGAAGATGTGTTTTGGCGTGCTTCTGATCGCTTGTTGTGTATTGACTCCGACCTTCATCACGGCGCAGGAAAAGCCAGCGCAGGAAAAAAAGGTTTCCGCTGAACTCACGGTGGCCGCGGCCGCTGATCTCAGTTCGGCGCTGCAAGCCGTCGCCGACAGCTATGAGAAGAAAACGGGCGTGACCTTGAAACTTTCGTTCGGAGCCTCAGGCGCACTCACGCAACAGATTCAGAACGGCGCGCCCTTCGATGTTTTCTTCTCCGCCGACATGGACTATCCGCGGCAGCTCGTTGCCGCAGGCGTCGCCGACTCCGCCAGCCTCTACGAGTACGCGATTGGTAAGCTAGTGATGTGGGTTCCCGCAGACTCGCCGCTCGACCTCGATCATAAAGGCATGAACGTTCTGCTCGCTCCTTCGGTAAGGAAGATCGCGATCGCCAATCCGCAGCACGCTCCCTATGGCCGCGCCGCGGTCGCAGCCCTGAAGCACGCCGGCTTGTACGACCAGGTTTCAGACCGCCTTGTCCTGGGCGAAAACGTTTCGCAGGCGGCACAGTTCGCCGAATCGGGTAACGCCCAGGTCGGCTTCGTCGCGCTCGCGCACGCCATGGCTCCGACGATGCAGGGGAAGGGAAAATACTGGGAGGTTCCGGCGGATTATTATCCGGCGCTGGCGCAGGGCGTGGTCGTGATCTCCGAGTCGCCGCACAAGAAAGAAGCGGCCGATTTCATGGAGTACATCAAGTCACAAGAAGTAGGCATCCTGCTGCAAAAATACGGATTCACGTTGCCCTAGATCCCCAGGTTCCGCTTCGAGAAGGCACGATCTCTCATGACGATCGACTGGCAAGCATTCGCGCTCACGCTGCAACTCGCGGTCGTCGTTTCGGCGCTGTTGCTGGCCCTGGGGCTGCCGATCGCGTATTGGATTGCCTTCTCCAACCGGCGCTGGAAGTTTCTGGTGGAAGCGGTCGTGGCGTTGCCCATAGTGCTTCCCCCGACGGTGCTGGGATTTTACGTGCTGGTTGCGCTCGGGCCCCGCAGTCCGCTGGGCCGCTGGTGGATCGCGCTCACCGGCCACACCCTGGCGTTTACTTTCACCGGCCTGGTGATCGGATCGATCCTCTATAGCCTGCCATTCGCGGTGCAACCCTTCGCCGCGTCCTTTGCCGGCGTAGACCGCAAACTGATCGCCGCTTCGGCCACGCTGGGCGCTTCCCCGTTGCGCACTTTTCTTCGCGTGATCGCGCCGCTCTCGGTTCAAGGACTGATTACCGGTGCCGCGCTCAGCTTCGCTCACACCATGGGAGAATTCGGCGTGGTGCTGATGGTCGGAGGAAATATCCCGGGAATCACGCGTACCGTCTCCATCGACATCTTCGACCGCGTGCAGGCCTCCGACTACACCGGCGCGAATCAGACGGCGCTATTGCTCCTAGTCCTTTGTTTTGCGCTGCTGGCAACCGTCTACAGCCTCAATCGCAAAGCCTGGACCAGCAAAGTCTGGACCGTCGGTCCGGTAAAATAGCCTGCGATGACGGATGCGCGGAGCCTCGAACCCGCCGAAGTTTCATCCTCGCCTTCCCTGCCCTCGTGCACTGATAAAGAGGCTCGTTCGCAGCTCCAGGCCCGTATTCAAAAGCATCGAGGAACGCACGATCAGGAATTTGTTCTGGATGTCGACTTTCAAGCCGCCTCGGGATTCACCATTCTCTTCGGCCCATCCGGCGCGGGGAAGACTACCCTGCTCGATTGCATCGCCGGACTCGTCACCCCAGACCAGGGACGAATCACCGTCGGGAACAGCCTTCTCTTCGATGCGGCGCGGAGCACGGATCGTCCGTCCGCGAATCTGCCAGTTTCAAAGCGCCGCGTGGGATATGTGTTTCAGAGCCTGGCTCTCTTCCCCCATCTGACCGTCGAGCAGAACGTGGAGTACGGCTTGGCGCATCTTTCCCAGCCAGAGCGCAAGCAGCGTGTTTCGACAATTCTGCAGGCGTTTCGCATTCCTCACCTTGCGCATCGCAGCGCCCGTGAAATTTCCGGCGGAGAAAGCCAGCGTGCCGCACTGGCTCGAACTCTGGTAACCGACCCCTCCGTGCTGCTGCTCGACGAACCGCTGGCCGCGCTCGACGCTCCCACGAAGTCGCGGATCATCGATGACCTGCGCGACTGGAACCGAGCCCACCGCATTCCGATTCTCTACGTCACTCACAGCCGCGAAGAAGTCTTTGCTCTGGGCGAGCGCGTGATTGTCCTCGATGCCGGGCGGATCGTAGCCCAAGGCACGCCACACGAGGTTCTGACGGCCCCGGTTCTGGAAACGGTCGCCCAGTTGGCGGGCTTCGAGAATGTTTTCGATGTGTCGGTCGAAGCCGTTCACCCCGAGCGCGGAACCATGCTGTGCCGCATCGTGACCGATCCGCTCTCGCCGTCTCGAACCGATGGAACGATCCTGCTCGAGACTCCACTGGTGCGCTGTGGCGTAGGAGCGGTTTTGCGCGTGGGCATTCGCGCCGGCGACATATTATTAGCCACCGTGCTGCCGGTAGGACTAAGCGCCCGCAACGTGATTCCCGGGACGATCACCTCGCTGGAACAACACGATGTAATCGTCTCCGCAAACGTAAACTGCGGCGTAGAAGTAGAAGTGCATCTGACTCTCGCAGCCCGCGATTCGCTCCAACTGGCTCCCGGCGGCGAAGTGTGGCTAGTGATCAAAACACACTCGTGCCATTTGATGCAGAAGTAAGTCGCGGTTATGCTATAGGCGACTCGATATCAGTGATGACCATGATGACTTGGGCAAAACGACTACTGATCGCGTCGCCGTTTGCGATTGCGTTCGTGCTCACAGTGCTCCTTGAAGTTGCCGACCGGTTGCGCATGCGCACCGAACGCATTGCTGGCTACGGCTTCGCCTTTGGCACGCCATGGGCATGGCTTCTAGACCATGACTGGTTTGGAAATGTTCACAGCCGAGCGCTGGAGTCAGCGAAAATCTACGCCGTCGTCCTATGGATTCCTGCTCTCCTTTACGCTGCCTGCTTGTGGCTCCTCTTTCTGCTAATCGGGTTAAGAAACAGAATATCTCGCACAGTTTAGGTATCAACTAGAGCGCACTCCTAACGGAGGTTCGCCGCCTCCTGCATTTCGTTCCGTTCCATTTCAATCACCGCAACCCACTGCCCCTTGTGCTCTTCTGAAAGCACAACCTTACCGCCAAGAATCCGCGCGATGGCCTCCGGCGGCAAATCACTGTGATAGCCGAAGAATCGGCGCTTCCATTCCTCCCAATTCTTCCAGCGGTCCAGCGTCCAGCGCTCCAGTGGTGGATGCGGCGGGTCGTACTTGGTCGAGAACACCAGCGCGACTTCGAAGTTCGATCTGAAATCGGCCGCCGAAAGCACCTCTTCGAGCGAGAAATCCTCAATGCGCACCACTTGCACCGGCCGCGTAACGTAGCCCAGGAAAGGATGAGTCAACTCGTCCGACGCAGGCCACGCGGTCAGCGTTCGGGCCATGGGATAGCGCGCCTCCAGAAATCGCTCCGCGTCTTCATGCAAGACGATGAAGTCTCGGTACGCGAGATTATCTTCCGGCGAAAATCCATATGGAGGATTCCAGAACCACGCTGCAATGAATGCCAGCCCAACCAGAGCGACAGCCGCGTGCCAGTAACGCAGACGCCGGCGCAGCGTCGACACCGCAACCAGAATCACCAGCGGCATCGCCGGCAGCAGGTAACGCGCCAGCACAGCCCCTCCGATCAACGCCATCGCGACCACGTACACGGCCACAACGACAAGAAAAATCATCTGCACCGGAATCGCGATTCGTCCGCGCTCGAGGCCATTGTCCTTCACCGGCGGCAACAGCATCGCCCCCAGCATCCCCAGAGTCAGCAGCCACAGGTGCATGTATCCAAAGACCTGCCATACCCGCAGCATCAGCGCGAGCAGAAATCGCACCGGGTTGAGCGTGGCCGCAACGTTGTAGCGGAAAAACTCCGGATTGCCGAAGACGTACCCGGTGCGCGCGTAATGGTAGGCATACCAAAGCGCCAGCGGCAGCAAAGGGACAATCAACGCAACGAATCGTCTCGCGCCCGAATCTGAATCCATCCACAATCCGGACAGTGCGATGCGCTTCGGCGCAATCCAGCGCGCGCACTCCCAGCAAGCCAGCGCCGCCGGAGCAAGCACGGCAGTTTCTTTCGCGAGCACAGCCAGTGAAAACCAGATCGCGATCGCAACCCACCGGCCTTCCAGATAGGCGCACAAGCCCCAGAACGTTAGTCCGGCTGCTGCGAGATCCACTTGGGCCAGAGAACTCTGCGCGAAGAAAACCGGATACAGCGCCGTACACAGCGTCGACGCGACGGCGACTTCAATATTAGCGGCGCGCTCGGCCAGGCGGAAGAATCCCAGCAGCGAGAATGCGGCCACCACCAGCATCGCCGACCGCGTTACCACCGGCGCGTAACCCACCACTTTCCACCACGCCGCAATCCAGGCCAGCACAAGCGGCGGATGAGCATTCGAAATCCCCTGCGGAATCAGGCTTCCGCTCAGCAGAATGTCGCGAGCGGCGGGAACGTAATATCCCGCTTCGTCCCAGAAATACGGAAGCTGCAGCAAGGGCTCGTGCAGCAGAAAGATCGCGGCGAAGATGACGGCGAACCCCAGGGCCGGATGCAGACTGGGGCGCACGACACTGGAGGAGCGCATGAGAGAAGACATTCTATCCGCGGAGGCGTCGATCGATGGGAGGAAATGTTGCTCGCCGTAGAGACATTGCTTGCAACGTCTCTTGCCGACAGAGGCTAGGCTGGCCGTGGTGGAGAGAGACGCAGCAAGCTACATCTCTACGACGGCGTCACTCCCACCTAATGCACCGGCCCTGAAGGACCCATGCGTGGGTCGAGCTTGATCTCGCCGAAGGCGCTTTCATAACCCGCCACGTTCTGCTGCAGAAGTCCGAGCAGAGCTTTAGCCTGTTGCGGGCTGAGGTAGATGCCCTGAAAATTCTTGATTTCGACCTGCGTCTCGGTCTGCTGCTGCAGCGTGCCGAAGACCAGAAAGAAGTCCCAGATATTGACCCGCATCTGCACGCTGTTGGCGTAATTCTCGCGATAGTCGGGACCGTTCTGCAATTTGACGTTGGGTTGACTTGGAAGGCTCATACCCTCGAAGTGTAAACGACTTTGCCCTCGGGGAAAAACCCGCGACGCCTCCCAGGTGCAATTCAGGGGATGGACCGACGCAATGACAAAAACTGTCAGTGGGTGAAGCTGCTAAGTGGCTGATTCGCTGCAACCAGCCCAAATCGGGAATGGCCCTAACTGAAAACAAAAGACTTCCCCGTGTGACCCGGGTTACTTTGGGGTGTACCTTTTGGCGCGCTAAGTGCGATAGAGTCTATGTGGCTCCGGTGCACATGGAGATGGCTTTGGCTATGACGCAAAATAACGATCCCGGCATGATGGAAGAAATCGTACTCCCTGAACACCTGCTCCCCTTGGGGTCGGTGCTCGGACCGGGAGTCTCATCGCTGGATCTGTGCATGGTTCTGGCCAAGATTTTTCGCGTCCAGTACACCGAAGTCGCACTAATGCGCCTCGACAAGGGCCTGCTGCGATTTGTGTTTCCCGAATATTTGCGGACCACGGGCGCGATTCCGCTCTCGAGCAAAGCCGTGGCCGCGCATACCGCACTGAGTAAGAAGGCGGAAATCTTCAATAACTTTGCCCGGGTGAAGCACGCAAGCATCTTCGAGACCATCAAACCCGGTCAGGAAGAGGCCGAGGAAACATCCGCCCCGCCACCGATTCAGAAGCTAATGTCCGTGCCCATCATGGATCGGGATTCAACGGTGGTGGGTGTGATCCAGATTTCGCGCAAAGCACTCGACCCGAAATTCGCCCAGGACTTCAGCCGCGAGGATCTGCACGACCTGGAACTGGTGGCCGGACTCCTGGCCACGGCGCCTGCGCTGCTGGCGAACTAACGTCACGCTGCCACTGGCTTCACTTCGACTTCACCAGAACGCGCAGGTCCGCGCCCGTCATCTCTTTCGGCTCATCGACGCCAAGCATCCCTAAGATCGTCGGCGAAATATCGCGCAGCGATCCGTTCGGCTTCAGCGTGAACTGCTTCGCATTTTCTGAAACCACAATAAGCGGCACCGGATTCGTCGTGTGTGCCGTGTGCGGACCGCCGGTCGCCGGATCGATCATCATCTCCGCGTTCCCGTGATCAGCCGTGATCAGCATCGCCCCGCCCTTGGCGCGGATCGCAGCCTCAATGCGAGCCAGGCAGGCATCGACCGTCTCAACCGCTTTCACCGTAGGTTCAATCTTTCCAGAATGCCCAACCATGTCGGCGTTGGCGAAGTTCACGATGATCACATCAAACGTTCCATCTTCCGTGGCCTTTACGACGGCGTCGGCGATTCCAGCCGCGCTCATCTCCGGCTTCAAGTCGTAGGTCGCGACCTTCTGCGAAGGCACGAGCACCCGGTCTTCCCCAGGAAACGGTGTCTCCACGCCGCCATTGAAAAAATAGGTAACGTGCGCATACTTTTCCGTCTCGGCCACACGCAGGTTTCGCATGTTCAGACCGCCCATGACGTTCGCCAGAATATTCGCCATCGATTCCGCAGGAATTACCACCGGCAAACTGAAATTCTTGTCGTATTGCGTCATGCAGACGTATCGCAGATTCTTCGGCACACGGTCGCGCGGAAGCGCCGCGTCAAGATCGGCAGCGCCGGGAAGGTCGCTTCCGCCGCTTGCATTCAATCCGCTGTTGCGAGCCAGAGCCCGCGTGATCTGGCGCACGCGGTCGGCGCGAAAGTTGAAGCAGATGCAAAAGTCTTCATCCCGGATAGTCGCCAGCGCCTGCCCCCGGCCGTCCGTGCAAACGAACGGGATCACGAATTCGTCGGTGACTCCCTTGTTGTATGCATCCTTCATCCCCTGCACCGGATCTGCCTTCTTGCCGCCCTCGGCCTCGCCGAAGACCATCGCGTTGTAAGCCTTGGCGATGCGCTCCCAGCGGCGGTCACGGTCCATGGCGTAGTAGCGGCCGTTGACCGTCGCAATTTGGCCGCAGTTGTACTCGCGCATCTTCTGCTGCAGTTGTTCGAGATAGCCGGCGCCGTTGGTGGGCAGCGTGTCGCGGCCATCCATAAAGGCGTGCACGAATACGCGCTCCAGGCCGTTCTGCTTCGCCATATTCAGCAGCGCGTAAAGATGCGCCTGCTGCGAGTGCACCCCGCCGTCGGAAACCAGGCCAAACAAATGCAGCCGCCGATCACCCGTGCGCGCCTGCTTCATTGCTTCAAGCAGCACGGGGTGCGAAAAGAATTCGCCGTTCTGGATCATCGCGTCAATGCGCGTGATGTCCATATGAACGATGCGCCCGGCGCCGATGTTGAGATGCCCAACTTCGCTGTTGCCCATCTGCCCCTCGGGCAAGCCGACAAAGGGTCCGCTGGTACGGATCAATGTGTTGGGATACTCGCGCAGAAGACGGTCGTAGGTAGGTTTGCGCGCCAGAGCAATGGCGTTGGCCTTGGTTTCGGCCCGATATCCCCAGCCGTCGAGGATTACGAGAACTAGCGGTTTAGGACGCGACATAGATGAAGGTTCCAGCTCCTCTGGCAGCGACTACGCAGATGAATACGAATGTTCTCAAAGCTACCAGATCACTCGCACGGGATAAGTCCTGAAGAAAGGATCGGCAGTCAGTACCGGAATGTTTTCTTCGAGACATTGAGCCACCAACATTCGATCGAATGGATCGCGATGATGCAGGTCGAGGCCTTCGAGGCGGAGCACGTGGTTCAACGTAATGGACAAAATCCTAACGCGGCTTGCCGCTAATTCCGAGATAAGGAATGGCCCCACGGGCTCGGGTAACGAGATTTTCTTCGTCTTCGACTTTACGATCACTTCCCAAATGCTGGCCACACTGAAACAGCATTCGCCACCGGCCATTAGAGAATGAACTGTCGGCGACAGTCGAGAATCGTCGCTGATGGCCCAAAGGAAGGTATGCGTATCAAGCAGAACTCTCATTCGTAGAAGAGATCTTCGATCTCCTTAGGTAGAGGGTCGTTGAAGTCGTCGGGAACAACGAACTTGCCCTTGGCGGATCCGAATTTGAAGCTTGGTTTCGTGGAAGCAATCGGCACGAGCTTCGCCACGGGCGTGCCAGCTTTCGCGATCACTACCTCTTCCCCTAGGGCGACTCGCTCTAAAAGCTTGGAAAGATGGGTCTTAGCTTCGTGGATGTTGACTTCCATGGGTTTCTATTATAGCTAAGTCATGGACTAAGTCAATAAGGGATAACGCTCCACAGTCTCTCACCCGAACGATCACAATTCTGGCGCAGGTCACGCCTCTAGCCTTTACTGAAACTCCAGCATCACGATTTCAGGGTTCGAGCCCAACCGCAGCGGCGGTCCCCACGTTCCTGCCCCGCTCGAAGTGAAGACCTGCATCTTCCCGATCCGGCTCAACCCGTAAACGAACTGACGATACATTCTCCGCGCCATCCAACTCCATGGAATGAACTGCCCAAGGTGCGTGTGCCCCGACAGCTGCAGAGAAACGCCGGCAGCCTCCGCAGTCTGCGGATGATCCGGTGCGTGGGTCAATAGAATGCTGGCGCGATCGCGATCCAGGCGGACGCGCTGCAGCGCATCGGCAAGATGCTCGTCCCGCGTCGCATTCCGGTAGGGCACACCGACAATCTGTAAACCGTCGACCTCCACTTTTTCGTTGCTGAGCACGCGAACGCCAGCGCCCGCTATCGCCCGCAGATATTTGCTGTCATCGCCGAACTGCTCATGATTGCCGGCGACAAAATAAACTCCTTGCGGCGCCGTTAGCTTATTCAGCGGCTCGGCAGCGCGGCCGGCATCGATGGCAGTCCCGTCGAACAAATCGCCCGCAATAAAAATCGCGTCCGGCTCTTCTTTCAAAATCTTGACGACCATGCGCCGCAAGAAATTGCCGTTTCGCACGTGTCCCAGGTGCACATCACTGATCAGCGCCGCTTTTCGCCCGCGCCAGGCCGCAGGCAGGTTCGCGAGGCGCACTGTAGCTCGCGTGATTCGGGTACAGCTTGCATTGAACACAGCATAGAGCCCAACCGCCAACGCAGCGCCAAACAACCATTCCACCGTGCGATGAAAGTTGATGTTTACTCCGGCCAGATGCGCCACTCCGGGGATGATCCAGGAACCGACTGCGGCCACGAAGAGGAACGTCACCATGCCGAGCCAGACTGCGGCGCCCCGGTAAAACGCCCGCAATACGGGATTCGTATAACGAAACGCGAGGAGCGAAGCGGCCACGAAACTCACCGACAGAAAGCCGAGAAGCAGTTTGATCCATAGATCGCCTGCAATGCGACCAGAAGATGCAGCCGTCCACGTTTGATAGAGGAAAAAATGGACCAGGAACAGAACCGACTGAATGATGAGAATAAACCCGAATATACCCCTTCGAAGACGCATACAAGTTAGATTACCTGGTGCGCCATTTGGATAGAATTCTTCCGCGGCTCGCAAACTACCGATTCCACGTGAGATGCAGGCGCGAAGTTATACTATCCAGCGGAGACGTTCATGCCGATTAGCGAATTGCTGTTAGTTGAGTTCGATCAGGAAATGAAAGTGACCCAGACCACGCTGGAGCGGGTTCCGGCCGACAAGAAAGACTTTGCACCGCATGCCAAATCGATGCCTCTGGGCAAGCTGGCCCCTCACGTCGCGCAGCTGGCCGGTTTCGGCCTGACGATTCTGACTACTCCGGAACTGGACTTCTCGAAGAGCAGTATTCCTCCGGTGCCCTTTGAATCTTCCGCACAGCTGGTGCAAGCGCTCGATGAAGGCGCGGCCAAGGTTCGCGCCGCACTGAAAGCCACTCCAGACAGCGCATGGATGGAAAACTGGAAGCTGAGTTTCCAGGGTAAGCCCGTCTTCGAGGGATCGCGATTTCTGGCCTACCGCGAGATGTTTCTGAATCACCTGGTGCATCACCGCGCCCAACTCGGCGTGTATCTGCGATTGAACGGAAAGCCGGTGCCCGCAACCTACGGCCCGTCAGCCGATGACACACTGGGGTTCTGAAAGCCGGACGTGGAAGGTGGCTGATGTCACTTCGGTTGTTCTTTTTTTGATTCTTTGGCCAACTCGGCGACCTGCCGGTCGAGTTCCTGCGACTTTGCGGCGGCCGCCTTGCGTCCGATCTCTCCTCCCGCTTGCATCGCTTCTGACATGATGGCGGGCAGCTCCTTAAGAATCTTCTGACCTGGTGGCGACGAATAGAAAGCTGTGATGGCCGCCAAATCAGACTTGGTCAGGTGCTTTTGATAAATAGGAATCACCGCGTTAAGCATTTCGTCGACTGGCATCGAGCCTAAGACGGTGTCGCATATTCTGTCGAGTTTTGCCAGTTGCTCAGGTGTTGCATCCGGAACCCTTTGTTTGAAGGCTTCCTCAGCCCCCGCACGCATCTGTTTCGCCATGCCATCCAGAACTTGAACCATCTGCGCGCGAGCGTGCATTAAGTCCAGAAACTCTACGACCTGCTCCTTGTCGGGAACGTCAGAGTCACTGGCTTGCTGCCCTCGACTGAGTGCGGGAACGAACAGCAACAAACATAATCCGGCGACGAGCTCAATCTTCTTCATCCCAGCCTCCTTCTTGAATGCGATCATCCCCGATAATTCAGCGCCTTCAACCCCAGGAACCGCGACGTTCCCCCTAGCTCCTCTTCAATCCGCAGCAGCTGGTTGTATTTCGCAATGCGGTCGGTGCGCGAGGCCGAGCCGGTTTTGATCTGTCCCGCGCCAGTCGCAACGGCGAGGTCGGCGATGAACGTGTCTTCAGTCTCGCCCGAGCGATGCGAGATCACCGACGTGTATCCGTTGCGCCGCGCCAGGTCGATCGCGTCCAGCGTCTCGCTGACCGTCCCGATCTGATTGACCTTGACCAGGATTGAATTGGCCACGCCCTTATCGATTCCCTCCTGCAGAAACTGGACGTTAGTCACAAACAAATCGTCGCCCACCAGTTGAATCTTCCCACCCAATTCTTTGGTCAGATTCGCCCAGCCGTCCCAGTCTTCTTCCGACAAACCATCCTCCAGCGACACAATCGCGGGATAATCATTTACCCACTTCGCCCAGAACTTCACCATCTCGTCGGAACTCTTCGTCGACTTGTCGGACTTATTGAAAACGTATTTCCCATCCTGAAGGAACTCGCTGGCCGCAGGGTCAAGAGCGATTGCGATCTCCTCTCCCGGCTTGTAGCCGGCCTGGCTGATCGCCTCCAGCACAACTTCGATCGCTTCCACGTTCGACTTCACCGAGGGAGCGAATCCGCCTTCGTCGCCGACCGCAGTGTTGTATCCACGCTTTTTCAGCACGCCTTTCAGCGTATGGAAAACTTCCACGCCCCACCGCAGGGCCTCGGAGAACGTCGGCGCACCCACCGGCATCACCATGAATTCCTGGAAGTCGACGTTATTGTCGGCGTGCGCGCCGCCATTCAGAATGTTCATCATGGGCGTGGGCAGCGTATTGGCGCCGACCCCTCCGAGATAGCGATAGAGAGGAATGTCCAGCGAAAAAGCCGATGCGCGCGCCGCCGCCATCGATACCGCCAGAATCGCATTCGCGCCCAGGCGGCCCTTATTCTCGGTGCCGTCAAGCTCGATCATCCTGCCGTCGAGCCCGCGTTGGTCGAACGCATCCCAGTTCGCGAGCGCCTCGGCGATTTCGCCGTTAACGTTTTCGACCGCCTTGAGCACACCTTTGCCCAGAAAACGGTTGGTATCGCCATCGCGCAGTTCGACGGCCTCGTGCTCGCCGGTCGACGCACCGCTGGGAACAATCGCACGGCCCATCGAGCCGTCCGCTAGAAATACTTCCGCTTCCACCGTAGGATTGCCGCGTGAATCCAGGACTTCCCGTGCATGTATGGCTGCAATATTTGACATAAGATTACTTTCCTTTTCGTTTGGACTGATTCCTTTGGAGCTGTAAAGAGGCGATGACGAAAATACTCTGTGGGAACGGGCCGCCGACCGTCAGACGTCTCCGAGTCAGATAGCCGACACCTGTGTAAGTCCTTCCCATTATGCGTTCTGAAACTATCGATTATATCGGATGGTCCATGAACACACTGTGACACGGGACACACTTCTCTGGCTCAATTCCACCTCTCGCATCGGCCAACCGGCCATCGCCTTCGCCCTCTTATCTCCAATGGTTCGACCTGTACTGCCTGCCGCTTGTCCCGGACTGCCACCTGGTCTAAAGTCAAAAGAGATATCTGGGGATTTTTCGAAGGAGGCACGATGACCACGCGGATGATTTCGAAGAAATTTATGGCTCTACCCTGCGTCCTGCTGCTGGCCGCCCTGCTGCTGCCAACGATGATGGCCGCGCAGACCGCCACGCCGGTTCCGGCGGGGACAGCTTTGATGGTCCGGCTTGAGACCACTCTAGCAACGTTCAGCAACAAGCCCGGAGATCCCTTCCGCGGAAGCCTTAGCCAGCCAGTGGTGCTCAACGGCCAGACCCTCATCCCGGCGGGAGCGATCGTGGAAGGCCGCGTCACGAAGGTGAGCGAGCCGCGCCGAATCTCGGGCAAACCGAGTATCGGCATTCTTCCTGAAGCCGTGATTCTCCCCACCGGCGAGCGCTGCTTCCTCGATGCCACGCTGACGGATACCAACATCCACGGCACCGACGTAAATTCGGAAGGCCAGTTCAAAGGAACAGGCCATGACCGCCGCGATCAACTCGAAGTCGGAGGCGGCACTGCCGGCGGCATGCTGATCGGTGGACTGATCGGTGGAGGCCCCGGAGTTCTGATCGGCGGTGCAATCGGCGCAGGCGGAACCACCGTGCACTGGCTCGTGCAGCATCGCTCCGCGACTCTGCCCGCAGGCACCGAACTCACGCTGGAGTTGAATCGCCCGCTCATGTTGAACGCCGCGCCAGCCCAGGCGGCGAGCGGCGGCAGCAAGTAGAAGATTCGAGTTTTATGAAGAGCCGGAGCTTGAGCTCCGGCTCCTTTTTTCTGCTCATGTGGGGACAGCCGCCCTCGGCTGTCCGGTCGAGCGCAGCTCGACAGTGTCTCTCCGATTCTGCCGGGAAATTCGACTCTCACTCCCCAAACAGCAAATCGCCTTCGCTGACGACCTGCAACTCGATCCAGCCTTCGAGCGGCAATGAATCCACCGGCAAGCGGTTCTGCCACAAGCTGAAGCGCAGACGAAGCCTGCTCGTTGGCGCGACGCTGGTAGCAGGAACCGTCGTTGCCGCCTTGTGCTCCGTGGCCCGTTCCACCGCCGCGGCCGGCGTCGCCAACAGCCAGGCCAGCGGAAGCTTGAACTCGAAGTTGCGCAACAGTGCGAGTTTCACGAAATCGTCTGCATGCGCGGACGAGGCCAGCTCCCGCGACTCCGCGACGTTCTCGATCTTCCATTCCCGCAGCCGTCGCTCGTGAGCCGGCGCATCCACGCGCAGCGCGCGCCGCGGACGCGCTTCGCCCGCAGCCCACGACTCAACGTTAACCACCAGTTCGAAATCCGCCGCCGGAATTTCCCCTTTGAAGTCCAGCCGTCCATACAGATGCGTCGAGTCGATTCCCGCATACACCGAATCCAGCAGGAACTGTTTGCCGTGCATCGCTCCGGCGCGATGATCAGCAGTGTAGGCCGCCGCTCCCATCCACTCGAAGTAGCGCACCTTATCCCCGGCAATTCTGGGATGGATGTAGGCCGTCTGCGGCACAAACGCCGGACGCACCTCAGCACCCGTGATCGGCTGTGCGAGATAGTCGGGCGGAATCGCTCCCAGCGCCTGATACACATTGGAAAGATGCTTGCGGTAAAGTTCATCAAAATCGCGGTCGTTGGCCGAGTGATGCTCAGGACCGTACCACCAGTTCCAGTCGCTGCCTTCGGCGATCAGAATTTCCTCGAAGGCCAGCTTGCGCTGCGCCTCGGTGGCTCGCGCAGCGTTCTGCGCATAGAACTCGCGCGCATGGTGCAGATAATCCCAGGCGCGATTGTCTTCCGGAGCGCCGATCCACACGTTGAAGTTGGCGTTGATCCACGAACCTGGCACCAGCGAGGGCAGCTGGCCGAAATCCTTGTGCCGGGCGATGGCTTCGGAAATCGTAACGGCTTCCACGCCAGGCTCGCGCTGCAGGCCGTCGTAGAAGCGCCGCAAAAATTCGCGACCTGACTTCGGATAATATTCCCAGGCATTTTCACCGTCGAGCATGATGGAAACAACGGCGTCGCGGCCCATTTCGAGCACCGGACGGGCCGCGTCCTTGATGTTGCCAATCAAATGCCGCGCCGCCTCCGCCGGAGGCATACCGGAGTACACGAAGCCGATCAGATCGGAAATCGTGTGATCGCGAAAGACCATGTACATTGCCGCCGAACCGTTTTCATAGCGATGAATGTTGTAGAGCTTCTCCGCCAGATGCGCGGGCAGCCGGCCATTTCCATCGCGGGCAAAGAACGCGCCCGAACTCCTGCCCAGCACCCCTTCATCGGTGGCCATCCACTGCACGCCGAGGCTGTGCGCGATGGCCAGAACTTCCTCCGACACGCTGCCTTCCGACGGCCATACTCCCTTGGGGCGCACGCCAAAAACCTTTTCGTGAAGATCGAGAGCGCGGGTCAGCTGCTCGCGCGCATCCTCGGGATGGCGAAACCGGTTCTGCGGCAGCGGCAATCCAGGAGACGACACCGCTCCGGCGTTGGTGTCGCAGACCAGCGGCAGAATCGGGTGATAAAACGGCGTTGCCGAAATTTCAATCGACCCTTTCTTCGCCGCCTCGGCATGCTCCGGCAGAACTCTGCCCAAAAATTCCTTCTCCCGCGCGATCACCAGTTTCTGGTCATCGAGCGAATAGCTGTGCCCCTTCGCGACCAGCGCGGCAATGTCTTTCTCCTCGAGAAAAAACTCGTCGAACCACGCCAGCTGCGACAGCACCTGCAGATCGGTAAAGTCCTGCGCATGAAAATAGCGCTCGGCACGTTCGGGATTGTCGCCGTGCTCGCGAAATCGCTCCCACAATTCTCGATAGCGCGGATAACGCCCGATCACATTCTGCGGATTTGCCTGAAACAGATACTGCAGGGCAAAGCGGCGCTCCTCGAGCGAGAGATCCTTGGCCGGCCGGGCAGCCACGCTCAGAAACGGATCCTGCGCCGTTCCCGCAACGTAGTCCTGAATCTGAATCATCAGCGAAGGCACGAGATTGAAGTTCTGATGGACATTGGGGAACTCGTCCAGCAGTTTCACCATGCCGTAGTAGTCCTTGAGCGCATGGAGGCGCGTCCACGGCAGACGGTAGTCGCCCGTAACCAGGTCTTTGTAGAACGGCTGGTGCTGGTGCCAGAGCAGAATGACGCGGAGAGCGGGCATGGCTGGAAAGTCAGTCTAGCATGGAGGAAAGCCGCGACCTCGCCACAAATCCATGCGAAAAATCCGCCATCTTCTGTAAACTAAGGCGCGCAGCAATTCCGCCCAACGCATGAGCCCTGAATCGACCACCGCAGTCCCGCAGTTTCTTACCGACCAGGATCTCTACCTCTTCAACGAGGGCAACAATTACCGCATCCACGAAAAGATGGGTGCGCACCTCATCACGCACAACGGCGAGTCGGGAGCCGTCTTCAGCGTATGGGCGCCGAATGCAAGGTCGCTCTCGGTGGTGGGCAGCTTCAACGAATGGGATCCGAAAGCGCATCGGCTGGCTCCCCGCGGTTCTTCAGGCATCTGGGAAGGATTTGTCCCCGGCGTGACCAAAGGCGCGCTCTACAAATTTCACATCGAGTCAAGGCAGCACGGTTACCGCGTCGACAAAACCGACCCCGTCGGCTTGATGCAGGAAAAGCCGCCGCGCACCGCGTCCGTTGTATGGGACCTCGAATATCAATGGGGCGACCAGAACTGGATGGCCGACCGCGCCGGGCGAAACTCATTACGCGCACCACAAGCCGTCTACGAAGTACATCTCGGTTCGTGGATGCGCGTGCCCGAAGAGGACAACCGGTCTCTTACCTACCGTGAAACTGCGCCGCGTCTCGCTGACTACGTCACGAAAATGGGTTTCACTCACGTCGAGTTCCTTCCCGTGATGGAGCACCCTTTCTACGGTTCCTGGGGATATCAGACCACCGGCTACTTCGCTCCCACTTCGCGCTGGGGTACACCGCAGGATTTCATGTACCTGGTCGATTACCTGCACCAGCATGGCATCGCAGTGATTCTTGATTGGGTGCCGTCACACTTCCCCTCCGACGGCCACGGCTTGTCTTACTTCGACGGCACGCATCTGTACGAGCACGCCGACTCGCGCCAGGGATTTCATCCCGATTGGAAGACTTATATTTTCAACTATGGTCGCCCCGAAGTGCGCAGCTTCCTGACGTCGAGCGCCATGTTCTGGTTCGACAAATATCACGTCGACGGCCTGCGCGTAGATGCGGTCGCCTCCATGCTCTATCTCGATTATTCGCGCAAGCAAGGCGAGTGGATTCCGAACAAGTTCGGCGGACGCGAAAATCTTGACGCCATCGATTTTCTCCGACTCTTCAATCAGGAGTCCTACAAAGAACATCCCGCCATTCAAACTACGGCGGAAGAATCCACTTCGTGGCCCATGGTTTCAAAGCCGGTCTACGTCGGCGGCCTGGGTTTCGGCATGAAGTGGGACATGGGCTGGATGCACGACACGCTCAAGTATTTCCAAAACGATCCTATCTTCCGCAAGTATCAGCACAACCTGCTGACCTTTCGCATGCTGTATTCGTTTCTTGAGAATTTCGTGCTGCCCCTGTCGCACGATGAAGTCGTGCACGGCAAGGGATCGCTGGTCGGCAAGATGCCCGGCGACGAATGGCAGCGCTTCGCCAATCTGCGCCTGCTCTTTGCATACATGTACGCCCAGCCCGGCAAGAAACTCATGTTCATGGGCTGCGAGTTCGGCCAGGTACGCGAGTGGGACCACGACTCAAGTCTGGAGTGGCACGTCTTGCAGTACCCGGTTCACCGGGGAGTGCAGGCCTGGATGGAACAACTGAATCGCTTCTATCGCAGCCAGCCCGCCATGCACGTCTTCGATAATGATTCCGCGGGATTCGAGTGGGTCGACTGCAACGACAACGCGGCCAGCACAATATCGCTGTTACGAAAAAGCGAAACGCCGCAAGACACCGTGCTGGTTTCCTGCAACTTCACGCCGGTGCCCCGCACCGAATACCGCGTCGGCGTCCCACACGGCGGATACTGGCGCGAGTTGCTCAACAGTGATGCCCACGAATACGCAGGCAGCGGCATGGGCAATCTGGGCGGAGTCAGCGCAGAAGAAATCCCCGCCCACGGCCGCCCGTTCTCGCTGAAACTGACGTTGCCCCCGCTGGCGGCGCTGTTCTTCAAGGCAGACTAGACCCAAAAATCCTTGTCATTCTGACCTGCTCCCCATTTTCCACACGAATCTGAGTATGATTTCGTCGAAGGAAAGGGGAAAGAAGCATGTCGAGGAGCAATCACACGGAGGCGCAGATGATCGGGGCGCTGAAA